>Ga0126326_1000102_pt1 | contig 46927 bp, 42 predicted proteins | sample InaspJWI67metaG_FD_94485 | JGI IMG/M metagenome (GOLD analysis project Ga0126326, IMG submission 94485) | Marine gutless worms symbiont microbial communities from Oahu, Hawaii - Inanidrilus sp. 1 OAHU.JWI-67 metaG | ecosystem: Host-associated > Annelida > Digestive system > Unclassified | place... | reverse complement strand
TATCCTGGTTCATGGGTGGTGTATCCTTTCCTTTTTAGTGTGGCCGGTTGACTGCTGCTAACAATCTACCGGTGGATACACCGCCTTTTCCTTTAAACACAACTTTTAAATATAACTCCTTTACTCCGCTCCCGGGGATTCTTTTTTGGCCGCAGCCATTGCGGCTTCGACGATATTGGGGTATGCGCCGCATCGGCACAGATTTCCGGAGACTGCCCGCTTGACCTCATCTGCTGAGGGGTCGGATTTATGGTCGAGCAAGGCCTTAACCGACAAAATTTGACCCGGTGTGCAAAACCCGCATTGATACCCGTCTTTGTCGATGAATGCCTGCTGAATCGGGTGCAGCTTGCCTTCTTTGGACAGCGCTTCAATGGTTTCGATGGCGTGGCCTTCACATTCGACGGTGAGCGTCAAGCAGGAATAGATGGCTTTACCGTTTACAAGTACCGTGCAGGCCCCGCAGGTCCCCTCGTCACAACCTTTCTTGGCTCCGGTCAGGCCGAGGTCCTTGCGAAGTGTGTCCAGCAGGGTTTGCCGCGGTTCGATAAATACCTCATGACGGTCACCATTGACCTGCAAGGTTACCCGGACTTTGTCCGGTGCTGGATTACCGGCTTGCGTTTGATATTTCATTTGCCATTCGCCTTTTCGTGAAGAGATCATTACACTTAGGGTTCACGAAGAAATAATTTCACAATTTTAGGCGTTGAGGCGCCCATCGGGTAAGGCGCGAAAACGCAGGAATATCAAGATATTCCGAGTTTTTGCAACCCAGCCAGAAGGGATGCATCAACGTATTGAATGCCCAGATGAGATGCATCGGCGTATAAAATGTGAATTAATTTTTGAGTGAGCCCTTAGATCACTCCAATGAATAACGTTCCCACGACCTTTGAAAACTCATGGGCTTGTACCTTTCGGGATTAGATTGAAATTACATAGCAGAAAATATGAATAGGTGCTATAAATTCATATCCTTATTGTTACCATCCGATCATCCGAGCCAATACGGGCCTGCCGGTGACGCGCACGGACAGATACTATACTACTTTGCCTTATCAAGAAGTGGTTGACATCGATATCTATCAGGGTGACGAACCGGATGCCTTAAAAAATATTCCGGTTGGACATTTTCGTGTAGAGGGACTTTGGCCGACCAAGGAGCACAACACGGTTCTTTGCCGGATGAGCCTCAATCTCGACGGCATCCTAAAAGTAACCGCCATCGAAAAGGAAATCGGAAAAACAAAGCAAATTACGATCGAAAATGCGCTTCAACCAAAAATTGAGGAGGAAATTGCAAAAACCAGAAAGCGTCTGGATGCTCTCTATGATACCCGCACCACTGAGCTGGACAGCCTGCTCGATGATCTTGCAGCTGCAGAACTGGAAAACGGGACAGGTGAGGACGACAATATAATTGAGATTCCAATCGATACAAATCATGGAAATTCGGGGGGCAATGCAATTGAAGAATCACAAAGCAAGATCCTGGAGTTTGACTCCCCATGGCGCCGGGCGCGTCGGGATGCGAATACCCTCCTTCAACGCTCGCGACAGCTGCTCGACCGAATACATGGTATTTGGCAGTGGAGGCAATAGTAAAGAATCCGGGCCCAGAGGACCCGTCTTCGCCAGGCTTCAGGCTTCGCTCTGCGAGCTACGACCAGATACGACGCCGAGGCAGGCCCCGGCTTTGATTTCACCCCAGAGGAGCAGGAGATCTATGTTTGATTAAGGCGAATCCTCTTGCGTAGTCCGCTGCCCGATATTGAATGGGTTAAACACCGGGATACTATGGTAGGTTTGGGCATCATTTAAATCTTCGGAAAAGATAGTTGTGCATCCCGCTCTTTCCGCCGCTGAAATAATTAAAGAATCCCAATAAGAAATTTGATACCTTTTGTGAGTTTCAATCGCACGGTTTACCATAGCCAGATCGATCTCCTGAACGGGAAGGATACTGAGTGTTTCAATAATCTCTTGAGCTTCATCAGGCGACATGGGTTGCCGGATGTGCCGGGTAACTACGTTGAAAAATTCACTGAGAACCTGCACCGACAGTACTGCGTTCTCCTGGACAATGCCGTCGTTGAGTAGCTCTTGAGCCTTCTTTTGTTTTTCAGGTTCATGCTCATCGTAGGCATAAACCAGGATGTTTGTGTCTAAAAAGACTTTATCGCTCATGCAAAGTCTCCCGGGTCCATTTCCGTTGGCCCATATCTCTGCTTAGCGTCTTAAACGACTTCCGGAGTTTCTTGATCACTTCATTCTTCTGTTGAGCATCCCGGTTTGCCACCGATATCAAGAAATTTCTGACCATAGCTGTGAGTGTTGTATTTTTGTCTATAGCGATTTTGCGTACTTTTTTAATGATTTCATCATCGACACTTAGCGTGATGTTGGACATTGCCGATCTCCTTTATAGGCAGTACTATAATCATAACCATAATATGGTTTACCCTTATTATTGATATTTTTTCCGCTGCCGTCAAGTTTAATCGTATTCAATATCAGTTAAAAATTTCAGGCATCTCCTCTGCTACCTTCTCAGCCTCCTGTCGGGCGAATTCGAAAAAGGCAAAAACTGCAATCAGGCATTGGGAGGGGACAAGCTTGTGCCCGATAATTGCTGTATCCACAGCGGATTGCCAATAGGAGGTGTTTAGGTAGATATCCGCCCGATAAGATACCGCAGAAATATCGTCACCGCATTCTTTCTCAAGACAATCGCAATAGGCGAGGGCTTCATCATAACGCCTGGCCCGATTCAGTGCAAGAATCATGTTTTTAATACCGCGATGAAAATGAAGCGATCAAGAAAATATTGAAAAATCTGGATTAGTGGGATGAAATGGAGTGGTAATAGACCCGGACCACGATGAACGCGTGGTAATAAAGGATGCATTCTAGCGAATATTTCTTGTCACTGCCGCATCAATTGGTTGGTTACAGCTTGGGTTCGCAGCCCGGTGCCCGCACCATCAGTACGGGAACACAGGAATGACTCACCATCCGGCCGGCGATGCTTCCCAGCAGCCATCGGCTTATTCCCGATCGGCCGTGAGTGGACATGACAATCAGATCAACAGCATTTTTCGTTGCATATTGAATAATGGTTTCGGCAATTTCGCCTTCCAGTACCGCAGAGCCGACCTTCAGTCCCTCGGCTTTCACTTGTTTTTCCATCTCTTGGAGGTATGTTTCGGCATCTTTCCTCCGTTCCTGCTGGATTTGCTTGCCATTTTTTTCCGGAATCCCGAATTCGCCATGGGCTCGGACCATAATTGGGTATCCGAGCGGATCCACCACGCGCACCAGAACCACCTGCTCAACCTGGCTCCCGGAAGCAATGGCCTTCACATGCGGCAGCACATTTTCGGCCAGATCAGAACCGTCTAATGGAACCATAATTTTTTTATACATGATAAGCGTTTACCTCCGCAGAGCGTTATGTGTCTGAATTGAATAAAAGATAAGGATGAAAAGCCAGCCGTGTCAATAAACGCGGTGAAAGATCGAGACATCGGTGGAACGCGTGGGAGGCCGTTTTACTGAGCAGGCAGATTCCTGGGTCTGGGATCGACAGAGATTCGGCCCTTTTATGAATCGATCTTTGTTGATTTTAACCGCCAGTTGATGTACTAAGTCCCGAGAGTCGACGGAAAGCACATCCCCGTTATCCGTGAACCGTTTCGTATTCCTAGCGCACGCTGGATTGTCATTGCAGTCAAAAAGGCGGACCACGCTAGTATAGGCTTGAAATTACTACCCCAATGCAAAAAGTTTCCCTCGATAAATAAATCCGTCTTCGATAATTGGATTCCAACAATTAGCGCACATCATTTCACAAAAGAATAATGTACTCGCGAAATCCAATCAAATTCAATCACTGGATAATAAGAGTTATAGCGTTTAATAAAAACCGTGGCTTTCGGCAACGATTGAAAAGTTGTTTCAAAAACTAGTAAACGTTGAAAGGAGTTTTAACCATGGAAAAACCGGTTCAATTAAAGGACGGGGTTTACTGGGTTGGCGCCATTGATTGGAATGTGCGAGAATTTCATGGCTATACGACATCACGTGGCTCTACCTACAATGCGTATCTGGTGAAAGGCGAAAAGACGGCTTTGGTTGATACGGTAAAAGCCGAGTTTTTTCCGGAAATGCTTGCCCGGATCAAATCGATTATGGATCCCGCCGAAATCGACTATCTCATCGTTAATCATGTCGAGATGGATCACTCAGGGGCCATCCCCATGTTTGTGGAGCAGGCACCCAATGCACAACTGATTGCCACCGACAATGGCATCAAGGCTTTGGAGCGTCATTATCGCCAGGAGCTTCCCATTCGAAAAGTAAGAACGGGTGACGAGATCGCCCTTGGCGCAAAAACACTGCAATTTCTGGAAACCTATATGCTGCATTGGCCTGACAGCATGTTCACCTACCTTAAAGAAGATTGTATCTTAATGCCCAATGATGGTTTCGGACAACATTATGCCAGCTATCACCGGTTCGACGATGAAGATTCGCTTGAAACGATCATGGATGAGGCTGCCAAGTATTTCGGTAATATCCTCATGCCCTTGGCGCCGTTAATACCGCCGCTGTTGAAAAAGGTTAAGAATATGGGAATTCCAATTGAGATGATCGCTCCCAGCCATGGGATCATCTGGCGGTCTCACCCGGATAAGATTATTCAGGCTTATTTCGATTGGAGTACAGGCGTGGCCGAAGAGCATGTTTTAATCATTTATGACACGATGTGGCAAAGCACCGAGACCATGGCCAAAGTCATTTCTCAGGGTATCAGCCAAGCCGGGGTGGAGAACAAGCTTATTCATGTACGCAAAAATCATCGCAGCGATATCATGAAAGAGATACTGTCGGCAAAAATCTTGGCCATCGGCTCTCCAACCATAAACGAAGGAATATTTCCTACGGTGGCCGAGCTTTTGATCTATCTCAAAGGACTACGACCATTAAAAAAGAAGGGCGTGGCTTTCGGCTCCTATGGTTGGGGCGGGGAGGCGATCCCGGCCATTAACGATGCCATGAAAGGTATGGGGATTGAGGTTATCGACCCTGGATTGAGCGTAATGTATGTCCCAGGAGACGAAGATCTTCAAAATTGCTTCCAGATGGGTGAGAAGATCGCCGCAAGCCTTTAAGATGGCGGAATTGGAAAGGAGGTGTTCAATGCTCGAAATAGACAAAGAAATTGATCGCAGAACATTTATAAAGTCTACCTTTATAACCGGTGCAGGACTGGCTACAGCAGTTTCAATGGGCGACTTTGCCTGGAGTAAATCCCATTCCGATGCGGATTTGGCAGACTTATCGCTCTATGAATTGTCAAAATTGATTCATACGAGGGAAATCTCATCCAAAAGACTTGTTTCAATCTATCTGGATCGTATTCAAAAATATGGTGGTCTGGACGGTGTGAACGCCTATATAACAGTTGATTCAGAGTCAGCCCTGAAAAGCGCGGAAGAACTTGACAAATATGCCAAATCAAAAAATTTGAAAGGTCCCCTGCACGGATTACCCATCGCTGTTAAGGATAACTTAGATACCAGGGATATTAGGACAACCGGCGGTTCTAGTATTCTTTCCCAATGGAGACCTAGACAAGATGCGCATGTGGTGGCAAAACTCAGAAAAGCTGGAGCTGTTATCATTGGTAAAACCAATATGCATGAATTCGCCTTCGGCATCACTACCAACAACACGCACTATGGCCCCACCAAAAATCCGTATGACTATTCAAGGATCCCTGGTGGTTCAAGTGGTGGTTCCGGTGCAGCGACAGCAGCCGCGCTTTGTGCGGGAGCAATCGGGACTGATACAGGAGGCTCTGTAAGGATTCCAGCAGCCCTTTGCGGCGTGGTGGGTCTTAAGCCTACTTTGGGCAGGGTGGGAAGAGGAGGATTAATGTACCTTTCCTTTACGCGGGACGTGATCGGTCCAATAACCCGGAGCGTGGCAGACGCGGCCATCATGCTGGGAGCAATTGCAGGGCCTGATTCCAAAGACCCAGAAAGCTCTAGAAATATGGTGCCGGAATACCTCTCTTACCTGAAGGATGGAATAAAGGGAAAAAGGTTCGGAATTCCGAGAAAGGTTTTTTTTGAAGGGATCCATCCGGATACTCAAAAGGTGATGGACGATGCTCTTAGAGTCATAAAAGAACTGGGGGGTACGCTTAAAGAGGTGAAAGTGAAACACATGGATATTGCCACTCCCACAGGATTCAACATCGTCCTTGCCGAATGCCCATATTTAATGGAGAATTATCTTAAAGCCTTTGATCCAGAGGCGACGATCGAGAAATACGCTGACCGTTTAGGACCGGATGTAAAGCCCCCTATTGCAGGTTCAAAATCTAAACCGGTTCCTGGTTTTGAGTATGCCAAATCTGTCAGACAGGATCGCAACAAGATGATTGCGGGATTTGAAGAGGCCATGTACGGAACCGATGCCCTGCTGCTACCAACCACCCCACTGCCGGCTTGCAAGATCGGCGAAGACTTGGAAACTGAACTTCTGGGTAAAAAGGTCAACACTTTCCTAACCTTTATCAGAAATTGCGATCCCATCAGCGTGGTAGGTTATCCTGCCATTACGGTGCCTGCCGGATATGGCCAGACGGGACTTCCAATTGGATTACAAATTGTTGCCAGGCCATGGGAGGAATACAAACTGTTTAGCATCGCTCATAACTTTGAACAGACAACTAAGATTCGCAAGCCACCGGCACTATAATCCCAGTTCAACCAAGGTTCCAGGCTCAGGCCGGAATATTATAGTCAATGCTGCCCAGGTTTTGAGAAAGCAGCTTAAAAAAGCCAAAGTCGGTACCATCTGGATAAGTTCGGTTTGCGATACTCATTGCCCGGTTGGAAGGGAAAGTAGATACAATATCGATTGACCGAATGAACTATATGCAAAGTATATAAGGTTTTTACTTTAAACTGGGAATTAATGAGGCGACGTCCGATGATTTTTTCCGGAAGTATAAGGAGCGTCTTATCGCGGAATTAAAGAAAAGAAATATGGAATTCAAAGTTTTGTTTTAAACTATGCCTTTCTGTCGTTTAACGGGACGGGATCCGAAATTGATCGTGTCCGGCTAAAAATTCCTTGGTTCTGCGCTTTTGGGGATTGACAAGGATTTCTTTTGGCGAACCCTGCTCGAATATTTCCCCCTTGTGCAAAAACAGAACCCGATCGGCAACTGCGTAGGCAAACCCCAGTTCGTGGGTTACGATCAGCATGGTCATGCCGTCCTTTCTCAACTCCTGCATGGCTCGCAGCACTTCACCGACCAGCTCGGGATCGAGGGCGGAGGTGACCTCATCGAACAGCATGATATCCGGTTCCATGGCCAAGGCACGCGCGATCGCAACCCGCTGTTGCTGGCCCCCGGACAATTTGGCCGGATAGGTGTCGGCTTTGTCGGAAAGTCCGACTTTTTCCAGGTATTGCAGGGCCTTTTTCTCCGCCGCTTCACGTGAAATTTTGAGAACAGTTTTGGGTCCCTCCATTACATTTTGGACAACTTTCATATGCGGGAACAGGTTGAAGTGTTGAAAAACCATGCCGATTTTTGTTCGCACCCGGCACAGGAGAGGCTCGGGATAACTGATTTTGACCTGTCCGTGTCCGGCTGTTTTTTCGATACCCAACGGCTCATTCTTGAAATAAATCCGTCCCTCGGTCGGCAATTCCATAAAATTGATGCAGCGCAGCATGGTGCTTTTGCCGGAACCGCTGGCACCGATCAATACGATGGTTTCACTTTTGTGAACCGCCAGATCTATCCCTTTCAGTACCTCGAGATCGCCAAATGATTTGTGAAGATTAACGATTTTTAGAATGGGCTCCATCGATTTTCCTTTCCATCGCATTATTCATGGGCTTGTTTTTCGAAACGGCGCACCAGCAAGGTTATGGGGTAGATCAGGATAAAGTACACGACGGCAACGATGGTGTAGGTTTCAATGGGATTGAAATTTATGGTGCTGATGGTTTTGGCCTGATGGATCAGTTCGGCATAAGCAATCACCGAGGCCAGGCTCGTCATTTTGGTCAATTCGACGCCCCGGTTGGTAAAGGCCGGTATCATTCTCTTAATCGCCTGGGGCAAAATAACGCGCTTCATCTGTTGGACATAGGTCATGCCCAGTGCTTTTCCGGCCTCCCACTGCCCGGGCGAGATCGACTGAATGCCGCCGCGGAAAATCTCGGCTGAAAAGGCCACGGTATTCATCATCAATCCCAGAAAAGCCGCTGTAAATGAATCGATGTCAAAGGGCAATAGAATCGGCAACGCAAAGAAAAACCACATGATTTGCACCAGGGCCGGTGTATTTCGAAAAACCTCCACAAACACCGTCGCCGGCCAGTTCAACACTCTTTTTTTAGAGTATCGGGCGGCGCCCACAAACAGACCGAGCAACAGCCCGAAAATCAAACAGACCACAGCGAGCTTGATCGTGTTCACGAGGCCCAGGCTCAACAGTTTCCAGTTCAGAAAAACCGAAACAAAATCCCAATTATATGTGTTCCCACCCATAATCACCAGCCGGATCCGGATGCTGCCGCTAAATCTAGTGTGCCGTGGATTCACCGCTGGCAGCGAGCCGGCGTTCGAGTTTGCGCACGGCGACGTTTGTCGGAAACAGCACCATGAAATACATAATCGCCGCAACCGTAAATACTTCAAGGGGCCTGTAGGTTAATTGCGATATGGCATTGGCCTGAAAAAGAAGATCGGAATAAGAGATGGCCGAGACTAGCGTGGTGGTCTTCATCAGCTCGATAACCCGCTCCAAAAAAGCGGGGATCATTCTTTTGACCGCCTGGGGCAGAATGATGCGCTTTAGCACTTGAATTCTTTTCATGCCGATGGCATAGCCGGCCTCCCATTGTCCCTTTTCCATAGAGATAATTCCGGCCCTGAAAACTTCAGCAAAAAAAGCGGAGGATTGAATGGAAAAAGTCAGCACCGAGGCGGTGTAGGGATCGATTTCCACGTCGATTATTATCGGCAGGGCGAAAAATATCCAGAAAAGTTGGGCCAGCGGTGGCGTGCTTCTGAAAAACTCAATGAAAAGGCCGGCCGGCATGGATACCCAGCGTTTGCCGGACAACCGCAGCAGCGCTACGCACAATCCGATGGGGATACCAAAAGAAAGAGCCACGATCGTCACTTTCAAAGTGTTGACCAGGCCCAGAAGGAGCAGATGGTAGTTTTGAATTATGACTGTAAAGTCCCATTCATACATGACAGTCGGCCTTCAATTTCAACGAGCGCCCGTGTGAAGCGGCCATATCATCGTACCCCGATAGTATGCAAAACAGATAAAAGAAAAATCAGCCGGTTAGACAGGCAAAGGGGAAAGGTCTGCCGACATCACACCTGGCAACATGCTTTCCCCCATTTTTGCGCTGTAGCTCCCTTTGAGGACAGATCAAAGCCATGTCCTCCGAGCTTGGGTTTTCACGATTTTAAGCGATTACCACAATTCCTTCTGAATCGCCGGAACGGCTTTGGGATCGAGTCCGAAGTCGCTCAAAAATTCTTCGTACCATTTCTGGGACTCTCCGGTGACGTACCAGTAGGAAATGGCCGTGTTCACCCAATCCCGCCATCGCTTGTCCGGCTCCAGCCTTACTGCAGCGCTGGATGCCGAAGCCCGGACCGGTTTCGGGACGACAATCTTACCTTTGCCCATTTTTTTCTGCATGGCAATCAGAGGCGGATGAAAGAGCGAAACGGCATCGACGCGCCCGGACTGGAACGCCGCCACGGATTCACCATTGGAAGGGAACCGCAGAATTTTGGCTTTCGGCAGGTGTTTGGTAACGTATCTTTCCATGGTGGTACCCTGGGTGACCGAAAGTTTTATGCCGTCCTTGTTCAGATCCGACCAGTTTTCCATATTCAGATCCTCGCGCCCCAGCACGGCTAAAGCATAAAAAAGCAGCGGTTGTGCCGGAAAATCGACCGCCAGCGCTCTTTTGGGCGTTGCATCCAATACGAACATAATATCTATCTTATTGGCCTGAAGCGCTGCGATGGCCGACCCCCAGGTTACCTCGACCGTCTCGAGTTTTACACCCAATGTTTCGGCCATGGCCTTGCCGACGGAATAGCCGAATCCGGACCATTGTCCGGAGGCCGGATCCTTTAAAAACCACGGCGGTGCCTGAACCACACCGATTCTCAAGGATTTTCTTTGATGAATGGTGTCCCAGGTACTATCGGCAGCCATCGCCGATCCGACAATCCCAAGGAATAAAAAAGATACAATTGCCAAGCATACCATTTTACAGAATTGTTTCTTCATATCGAACCTCCTTTTTTTATTGCATATTGAAAACAAGGTCCTCAGGGCCGGGATTCTTTACTCTTTACCGGTTGCAACGATCTCTCATTCCTTGTCCGACGAACACTCTTCATCCAACAGGTTTGCATATAGATTCATGAGCTTACTGGTTACCGGGCCCATCTTTCCGTCTCCGATCACGCGGCCGTCTGCTTCCGACACATAGGCAACACCGCCGAAGGTGCCGGTGACGAACGCCTCGTCAGCTGCGTATACGTCTATTAGAGAGAAATCTCTTTCGAAAACGTCGATTCGGTTCTGTCGGCAGAGTTTGATGATGTTGCCGCGGGTAATGCCGTTCAGGCAGTATTGACCGGTGGACGTCCAGACCTGATTGTGGCGTACAATGAAAAAGTTGGTGGAATTGCAGGTGCTTACAAAACCCTGCGGATCGAGCATCAATGCTTCGTCCACACCGGCCTTGATGGCCTGAATACAACTGATGACGCAGTTTAATTTGCTATGGGGATGCAGCTTCGGGTCCTGCACATCGGGTCGGCCCCGCCGGACATGCACCGTAAAAAGCCGGATTCCCTCCCGGGTTTTCCTGCTGGGCATTTTATATTCGGCAATGATGACGATCGTGGGACCGCTGACGGTGGCGCGGGGATCCTGAGACGGGGATTTTTTGGTGCCGCGGGTGATCATCATGCGGATATGCACATTGGTGTGCATATTGTTGGCATGAACGGCTCTATACACCTCGTCTATAAGCTTTTCGGGAGGCATGCCCAGATCATAATCCAATGCTTTGAGATTGGCCTTGAGGCGGTCCAGATGCTGGGATACGAAAGCAAGTTTTCCATTGTGGAGCCGAAAGCTTTCCCATAATCCGTCACCGACCAAAAAAGCGCTGTCGAACACCGACACTTTTGCTTCGTGGCGTGGAAAAAATTCTCCATTGACATAAATCAAGACATTGTCATTGCGGGGATCCTCTAAAAATTCATGCGTCCCACTCATAATTATACGTCTCGGAATTTCTATAACTTTTTAGAAATATAGTGTGAGCGAAGCGAACCAGTTCTCTCCAGAAAAAACCGCTTATTCGTGGGCAAAATTATCGATGAATAATTTCCTTATTTTATATATATTATACTTGTCAATAGTTTTTTGATATTGAATATGGCGGTTATATGTCCAACATAAAATGCACAACCCGGATAAACCGGAAAGAATGACCACGAAGGCACCAAGATACCAAAAGCAAAGAATCCCGGCCCGGAGGGGTTGGATTTGAATTGCCCTTGAACGGGTTCTGTAAACGTCAGATTTAAAAGTAACTAAAGTTTAAAGTGCAACTAAAGTGACTAAAATTATAGCGAATCATAACGAAGCCGGAGCTTGCAGTGGCGAAGCCTAGCGAAGTCGGGTCCTTCACCGAAGAATTAAGATAGAGTAAAATTGCCCAATGCAAAGCTTACTGTTCATTTGACTCAAAATTGGTAAAAATCCACATTTTACTTGACATTGAATGTCAATAAAATAAGATTGGTGCAATGAATTTATCAGTCACGGAAGGTACCTTGAAAACAGCCAAGCGGAAAAATGAAACACGGAGGGTTGCCAGACCCATCGAGAGCGCAGACGATATCGTTCGTATCCGGCAGAGTCTGGTGAACAAACCCAGAGATCTCTTGTTATTTGACATGGCCACTCAAACCGGTGCACCGGCCGAGCAGTGGCTGCAACTGAAAGTCGACCAATTGCGGGGTCTTGTCCCGGGCGACCATCTCCCACTGACGTCCAAAGGGAAATATTCAAAATCAATTGTCGTCTTGAACGGGATCCTGCATCGCAGTTTCAGGAAATACATGGACGAGGTCAAACCCGCTGAATCCGATTACTTATTCAAATCCAGAAAGGGCGACGGTCCATTGGCCCTGTCCAGTGTTTCGCGAATTGTAAAGGGATGGTTGACGGCGAACAAGATTCAAGGCCACGGCAGTCTCTTGTCCCTGCGCAAGACTTGGGCTCTGCATGCCGGCGAAAACACCGCCGGGCCGGAGCGCCGGAATAAAGATTCCGGGGCACCGGATTATCTTCGCCCTGTTCGGGTACCGACGCGGCAGGAAGTGGTTTACAAAAAGCTCGAAAGGGCGATTCTTTCAGGTCATATACGTCCGGGTGAGAGGATTATCGTCGAGGAGGTCGCCCAAAGGCTCGGTGTGAGCAAGATTCCTGTAAGAGAGGCGCTAAGGGGTCTCGAAGCAGGAGGATTGATTTCGACAAAACCCAATTGCGGCTCTACAGTTACTGAACTATCCAAAGAAAATCTGGAAGAAATATTAGCAATCAGAATCAACCTCGAGTGTATCGCTGCCAGAAAAGCCACTCAATCTAGGGATGCCGATCTGCTGGATCGTCTGAATTTGTATCATCAACAATTTGCTACCGCCCGAGCCAGCAATATTGCCGACAGGCTTTTGCAAAGCAATAAGAAATTTCATCATACGCTGTATCAAGCCGCCAACATGCCTATATTGTTGAATATAATAGAACAGCTCTGGTACAGGGTCAGCCCCTATTATTACATCCTGTTTCGTCAAACAGCCAAACCCAATCCCGTCATCGGCATCCGCTATCATCAGGAAATTATTAATGCAGTAAAAAACAACGATCCGAATGGGGTGGCAAAGTGGATAGAAGCCGACCTGACAGACTCCACCCGGTTTGTATTGAGTATATTTGATGCAATAGAATAAAGCCGGCTGTTGTAAGGGAGAATAGTACGAATGTTTCGCTTGACCTTAATAAGGTCATTGGATATTGATAATCAATCCGATATTCAGAGCGATAATCCGGGTGACAAGCATCTGTCTCGTTGAGAAAGGAGGTGAAAGGACCCAAATAAGGATTAAAAGTAATTTTGAACGTCACAGATTGGCAAGGGTACTAACAAACAACCCGTAAAAAAGGAGGCGCCTCATGAAGGCAACAAGAAACTTTTTGAAAAAGAGGCTGTGGGTTATTGCAATTGTAAGTGTCCTGTTTTTCTGGTCCAGCCCGGTTGGTGCCGATGATGTATTGAAATATGGTCATGCCAATGTTCCCATCTATTTTTATCACACGGCCGGCGAAGCCTTTGGTCAATGCCTGCAGCAGGCAACCGGTGGTGCTTTAGAGGTTAAGATTTACCCCCAGGGGCAATTGGGGGGCGAAAGAGACATCACCGAAGGTCTGCAATTGGGAAGCGTAGATTTGCAGGCGACTTCCATCGGTGTTACCGGAACATTTATCCCGGCCTTGCGAATTTTAAACCTGCCGTTTTTATTCAAAGGACCCAAGCACTGGATGGCCGTTATGAACGGTCCGGTGGGGCAACAAATCCTGGGCAAAGCCCGCGAACAGGGCGAGCAAGTCGGCCTCAAGGTGCTGGCCATCGGCGCCCCTGATTTTCGGCTGCCCATGAACAATAAATTGCCGATTAATTCGATGGCGGATTTCAGTGGCCTTAAGATCAGAACGATGCAGGTTCCGATCCATATGAAGGCCTATGAAAGCCTGGGCGCCAGCCCGGTGCCGCTCGCTTTCGGAGAACTTTACACGGCGCTTCAGACCGGTGTGGTCGACGGAAACGAGAACGGCCCGCTGACCCTTTACGGCAAAAAGTTTTATGAAGTGCAAAAGTATATGGTTCTGCTGCCGGTGGTCTCCAACGGGGGCATCTTTTTGATGGGCAAAGTCACCTGGGATAAATTGCCGCGGGATCAACAATTGGCCGTTACCAAATGTATATCCGTATGGCGCAAGAAAATGGATCAGGACGCGTTGGAGCAAGGCGGTATTGCCATCCAAAAAATGCAGGCGCAAGGTCTGCAAGTAACAACCATAGATGATCTCACGCCTTTTATAGAGGCAACCAAACCCGCTTATGAATGGCTGTACAGCAATTTGCCGAAAGACACAGCCAGGTGGACGAGGTCTATGGTGGAGCAGATCCGGGAGGTGGGCGCAACAATAGAAACAGAAGAATGGTATGTCACTGAAAAGTAATCGCTGCGTGCCGAGCGGTTGATGCGGGCAGATCTCTTATCCGCCATCTGCCCGCATTTTTTAAGGGCACTCAGTGATGAACCAATTCTTTTAAGGTAAGACATATTATTCTTTGGAAGGTGCTTGCTGTCGTGTCGATCTTGAAAAATCTGCTTAAGCTCAGTGCTTATCTTGAATACCTCGTCAAAGTTTCCATTACCCTGTCCATAGGCGGCATCGTACTGTTTGTGAACATCGCCGTGTTTTTCCGTTATGTTTTATCCAACCCGCTCACCTGGACAACCGAAATTTCCAGCTATCTTCTGGTTTTCACCGTACTTTTCGGGGCCGCCATCGGCCTGCGGCACAACCAGTTTGTAAAGGTGGAAGTGCTTTCAAATTTGTTGCCAAGACGGTTGAGAACAGCGGTTATTTTAACTACCCAGGTGCTGATTGCGTTATTTCTTGTTGTATGCATCGGATCACCGACAATGCTGATCCAAAAAGCGATCCTCACCAAAACTGTCAGCCCGGCGCTGGGAATTCCGATGTCCAACCTGTATCATCTGCTGCGAATCGGGTTTGTCTGCATGCTGTTTTTCTTTTGCATGGGCACCGTTGAGTTTATTGCCGGCACCGGCAATTCAGACAGCGATCGAGGGGAAGCTAAATGATCGCATCCATTTTTCTCATACTGTTGGCCGCAAGCGTTCCCATTGCATTCGTTTTGGGAATCAGCAGCGTGATCTACCTTTGGAAGACGCAAATGCCATATGTGCTGGTTTCCCAGCGGATTTTCGTCGGCCTCGACAACTTCTTGATTCTGGCCGTCCCTCTTTTTATTCTGGCCGGCAAACTAATGAACGCCTCGGGCATTACCCGGCGATTGATTGACTTTTTTTACATTATTATCGGGCATGTTCGCGGTGGTTTGGCGTATGTGAACATCGTCGCCAGTGTATTCTTTGCCGGGATCACCGGGGCCGGGGCTGCCGATACTGCGGCCATCGGATCGATTATGATCCCGGCAATGAAAAAAGACGGTTATTCACCCGAATACAGCGGGGCGGTGACGGCGATATCTTCAACCATTGGGCCAACCATTCCCCCCAGTATTGCCATGGTGGTATACGGTGCCATGGCCGAGGCCTCCATCGCAAAGCTTTTTCTGGCCGGCTTTATTCCCGGTCTCCTGCTGGGTTTGGCACAGCTACTGGTGGCCGGCTATTTTGCCAGACGCCAGAAATTTCCGGTGAGGCCCAAAGTCCTTTCGGTTCGCACCGCCACCGAAGGATTTATCAATACTATTTTAGCGATACTGATGCCTTTGATCCTGCTCGGCGGGATTCTCAGTGGTGTATTTACACCGACTGAAGCTGCGGGCGTTGCGGTCTTGTACGCTTTAATCGTAGGATTTTTTATCTATCGTGAACTCAAGATAGCCGCCTGTTTGAAAATTTTTTACGAAACCAGCGTCTTAACCGGAACCATCCTGATTATTCTGGCCATGGCACATTTATTCGGATGGATTCTGGCGGCTGAAACGGTGCCGGAAATTATCGCCAACGCGATGACCTCCATCACAGGTAATCCCATTCTTGTCTTGCTGCTGATAAACATTCTTCTTCTATTTCTGGGTACCATCATGGAAACACTGGCGGCCATTATTCTTATGACACCCATCCTGCTGCCCCTGGCACAAAGTATCGGTATCGATCCGATCCATTTTGGAATTATCATGACGGTCAATCTCAATATAGGACTGGCCACACCCCCCTTAGGCGTCTGCCTGCTGGTGGCTTCGCCCATTGCAGATGTTCCCCTGGAGAAGATCGCTTTATCGACCGTTCCGTTTTTAATCGCCTCGATTGTCGTATTATTTGTCATTACGTATGTGCCGCAACTGGTACTCTTTCTGCCTAATGTGCTCATGCAGTAGACCGTGGCGACAATTATCCAGCATTCAGTATTCGTCTTTGTGTTTCAGTTGCACTTTGATATCTATTCTCTTATAATTACGGCGTTTGCGAAGTTTCTTTCAGGTGCAGTCCCAAAGCACCAACCTGCCGCGCAGAAGCTCGCAAGAGCAGCGGCGGTTTCCGCTGGGTCCCCCGCTGCCTGCGGTGGGGAGACTTATTTCTTGGGGGGGAGGGGTCATGCGTATAAAATCCTATCGTTTCCTTACATCAGGACTATTTATCGCTTTTGTGTACCGAATGATTCGGACCTACTCCTGGACTTTTCGACTGAAGGTGTTAAACGAGAATCCCTGGTTGAATCATTACGAAAACGGCGGGACGGTGCTGCTTTGCACCTGGCACCAGCAGTTTTTCCCGGTCATTCGCTATTTTCAAAAATATAAAATATACCAGCCGAGCATTATGATCAGCCAAAGCAGGGACGGGGAGTTTATCGCCGGCGTGGCCAATCGCTCGGGCTGGTTCACCGTGCGCGGCTCTTCCTCACGGGGCGGGCGGGATGCCGCCAAAAAAATGATCTTGCGGTTAAAGGAAACCAGGCTTGGCGCCCACATTTTGGATGGCCCCAAAGGGCCTATCGGCCAGGTCAAGCCCGGCGTTATATTATTGGCGCTGGCCACCGATGCGGTCGTGGTGCCGTTTTATGTTAACGCGCAGAAAGCCTGGTTTTTCAACAGTTGGGATAGATTTTTTATTCCCAAACCGTTTTCCCAGGTGGAAATTCAATTCGGTGACATCATACACTTAGAACGAAAAAAGGAAGAAGGGGAATTTGAAAAGCAAAGAAAGCAACTTGAGGTTATTATGCGCCCGGGTTTGAAATAAGTTATTCACTTCCTGACTGAATCTTAGAGTTCTTGTTAGCGCACCTCGCTCACGTAGGATATAGTTGCCATGTCAAACAGGATAGCGGTACTAGTGAAATTGCACCCTTTGCGCATTTTTTTACTTGTCCTGATGATACTGCTTTTTATGGGAATGACCGGTTGTATCGTCGTGCCGGATAAAAATATAACCTTGGGTCAATCAGACCAGACCGATATCATCAGCGTCTGCTTTGACAATGGGTCTTTGCAGCCGGATTTGGGTGGCTTTTCTGCGAATCGGCTGCATGGCCTGGGAACCGGCGGTTTTAATCTGTTGAACTGGAATATTCTGAAAGGGTCTAAATCCGGGTGGGAATCTGATTTCAGACAACTCAGTGTTCAATCCGATCTGCTGGTTATCCAGGAAGCCCGGTTAACCGGAGAAATGCAGGCACTCCTGCAGGACGGCCGATACTACTGGAACCTGGCCACCGCTTTTGAATACCGCGATGTTAAAACCGGCGTGCTGACAGCATCAAAGATCAAGGCGGTCTTCCAGTGTTCCATGCGGGTTGACGAGCCGTTGGTGAGCATACCGAAAGCTGTTCTCATTAACCTTTACCCGATCTCGAATTCGGATCAATTCCTGTTGATTGCCAATGTTCATTCTGTAAATTTCACCCTGGGTGTTGCGCAATACCGAACCCAGTGGCATAAGTTGGAAAAAATTTTATCAAAACATCAGGGCCCTATCGTTTTATCCGGCGACTTCAATACCTGGAACCAGGAGCGCAAAGCCGTTGTAGAATCCGTCACCCAGCGATTAAATTTGAAACCGGTAATTTTCGAAGCTGACCACCGCGCAACCTTTTTCGATCATCCCGTCGATCATGTTTACTATCGTGAACTGAAACCTGTAAAAGCGATGGTCCACAAGGTGGAATCATCCGACCACAATCCGATGCTGGTTACGTTTCGTACCCAATATTTGCATTAAACAAATATCAAACAAGGTGTTTCGCTCATAGTTTACGGAGGAAATGCGTTTTTGCGAGAGGCGCTATCTTAGATTACGTTCAAGGTGCTGGCTGTGGCCCAATATTTGAGATGGCTGCTGCGATGCCTTCATCAATTTCCGTGCGATTGGCGAATCTCAAATATTGGGCCACCTGCTTCGCTGGCATTGATAGCGCCTCTCGCAAAAATGCATTTCCGCATACAGCGCATAATTCACCTCAAATCCTGGCGGCAAATCGAATCGGACCGATTATTTGCACCGTTTTGGAGGTGCGAAACTTGAGTCTAAAATAAAACCCTGATCGATCTAACTGGTTCGATCAGGGTTTTGTTCAATTGTCTATTGGTAGATTTTCTAAGCGTCAAGCTTGGACATGGCGGCATCCAAGCCCGCCGATAGATCGGTTTTACAGCCCTGCACCGCCAAAGCCCGGCTGAAAGAGGAAAGGAAAAAGAGGATATTTTTGGCTGAGGAAGAATATCCCATCAACCCGACGCGCCACACCTTGCCGCCTAAGCTGCCGAGTCCGGCACCAATTTCCAGGTTGAAGTTCTGCAGCAGGTAACCGCGCACTTTGGCTTCGTCCACACCTTCGGGAACGCGAATGGTGTTTAACATCGGCAAGCGGTGTGAAGGATCCACCAGCATCTTCAATCCCATGGCCTCCACACCGGCTACCAGCGCTTTGTGGTTTTTCAAATGCCGGTCATAACGATTTTGCAGGCCTTCTTCTTCAATCAATAAAAGCGCTTCCAGCAACGCATAATTCAGCGTGCTGGAGCTGGTGTGATGGTATACGGGCGGCGATCCCCAGTACTTTTCCAACAGGGTGATATCCAGGTACCAGCTTCGAATCGGGTGCTTGCGATTCTTGGCTGCCTCGACCGCCCGATCGCTGAAAGTTACCGGCGCCAGTCCCGAAGGGGCCCCGATACACTTCTGTGAGCAGCTGTAAACCGCATCCAGCCCCCATTCGACCGTCTTTATTTCGATACCCCCCAGGGAAGTCACGGTATCCAGCAGGATCATCGCACCGTGATCTTTTGCCAGTTTCGCGATTTCATCCATCGGCTGAAGCACCCCGGTGGAGGTTTCAGCATGGACGAGAGCTATTACCTTGTACTGTGCATTTTTGAACGCATCTGCAACTTTTTGGGGATCGGTGAATGTTCCCCATTCGCTTTCAATCAGCGTGATGTCTGCCTCCTGGCGTTCGGCCATTTGACGAATACGATCTCCAAAATAGCCGTGCACGCATACAAGAACCTTGTCCCCAGGTTCCATCAGATTAACAACACAAGTTTCCATTCCTGAACTACCGGTCCCCGGCGAGGCATTCGTTATCCGGTTATCGGTGCCGAAGACCCTACGGAGATGTTCGCCGATTTGATCCAGAATCTTCAAATAGTCGGGGTCCAGATGGCTGAGTACCGGTGCCGTCAGTGCCTGGTAAACCCTGGGGTGGACATCCAGGGGTCCCGGCCCCATCAACGTTCGAAAAGGTATTACTGGTCGCTGTGATGCCATAACTCGAATTCCTCCTCCATTCATGACGGTTAAAAGCTATGATTAGTTATAGAGCCTATGCGCAAACCTTGAAGACCACTTCGTAGTAAACTTTATCCAAATAGTCAATTACAACCGTAAATTTTATAAACTATGATTAAAATAAATTGGGCAGATATGAAAAAAGTCCTTTTTTCAAGGAGTTAGAAATTTTGTGAATTGGGTATCCCGGTTTATTTCAGGACAGTACAATAACTGCAAGAAAGGAGGGCCGTGGAAATGCACAAAAAAATATTGAACTGATTGCCATGGCGAGTCACGGACGCACCGGTGCCGCACGGCTTTTTTACGGGAGCGTGGCTGCCGGTGATTTGAACCGTATCGACCGACCGCTGCTGATGATAAGATCCAAGCCCAATGAATAAGCTCAGTATCATGGCCAGGCCGGAGATCTCCGGCAAGGTTGCAGTGGTCGGAAGCCCGGCAGACGGTTATGAAGTTTGTGCAATGAAGGTGTTCACAAGGCGCTGGTGAAAATCGGCCGAAATCAACAGGTTCCAGAATCGGATGCCGATTCAAGAGGCTTTGCGGACCCCTTATGGGTATGGCTCTGCCGCTCAGAAGCTAGTGCGTGGGAAATGCCTAAAATGCACTAATCCGCAAAAGTGCAGGGCGGGAATGAATGCCTAAAATTCAGGGCGACTAATCTGGCGTAAATTCAGATTCAACATATTTTAATATCGAACAGGTCGCAGGGGATTCCGTAATGTCGTGTATCTTGAATCGTGTATCCTGAATCCAGTATCCGGCATCCCCGCTTCCCGGGATCTCCGTTTCGCTCCGACCAGCTCCTGGTATCCGGCATCCGGTATCCGGCATCCGGCGTCTGGTCTTGTGCCACATTGAAGAAAATAAACTCAACAACCCTACGGACTAGTCTATAGCAGTGCTTCGCCGTTGATATGCGATTTGGCCGTTTACGATGGTATAGTCGATGCGAGTGCTCAAGATGTCCTTTTCAGGCACCTGCAGGATATCCTGGGAAAAAACCGTGAAGTCGGCCAGTTTGCCGACCGTAATTGAGCCCTTGACGTCGTCTTCGAAAGCGGCGTAAGCCGCATCCAGGGTATAAGAACGCAACGCCTGCAGGCGCGTCATCTTCTGATCCGATTCATATCCGCCGGGAGGTTGCCCCAGCAGGGTTTTGCGCGTTACGGCTGCGTAAAAATTGGCGATGGGATCGATGGGTTCCACCGGCGCATCGGTGCCATTGGCAACGACGGGGCCGGACTTCAGCAGTTTCTGCCAGACGTAGGCTCCTTCCTCGATTCGCTCCGGACCCAGCCGGTCAATGGCCCAGGGGCGATCGGAAGAAAAATGGATCGTTTGCATCGAAGCGATGACGCCCAGCTTTGCAAAACGGGGAATGTCTGCGGCGCTGATGTGCTGGGCGTGTTCAATCCGAAATCGGTGATCCCCGCTACCGCCCGGGTTTTCGCGAAACGCCTTTTCAAATTGATCCAGTACTTCCCGGTTGGCCCGGTCACCGATGGCGTGTACGCCTAGCTGGAAGCCATGCGCCAGTGCATCCCGGGCCGTTTGGTAAACCAGCGCCATCGGAATGGTGGCATGGCCGTAGTGCCCGGGCCGATCGGTATAGGGTTGCAGCAACCACGCCCCCCGGGAGCCGAGTGCACCGTCCGCCACGAGCTTGATCGCCCGAATCGTCAGAAAATGGTTTCCGCTTCCGATTTCAGGGCCATTTCGATACCACTGGTTCAGCAGGTCCGGATTGCTTCCGCCCAGCATTACCCAGAGCCTGATTTTTAACCATCCTTCAGTGAGAAAGGTCCGGTACAGCTCTATTGCGTCAGCACCGGCGTACGCATCCTGCACGCTGGTTATCCCCGAGGCCAGGGCGGTTTCGATGGCCAATTCCAAAGCACGGCGATCTTTGCGGGGCGTGGTTTTGGGGATGTGTCTGCGGATCAGTTTCTGGGCGTTTTCGGTTAGGATACCGGTTGGATTGCCGGCTGCGTCGCGGATGATCTCACCGCCTTCCGGACTGGGGGTTCGATCGTCGATATCGGCAATCTCCAGGGCACGGGTATTGACCAGGGCAGCATGGCCGCTGGCATGCGTGAGAAAAACCGGATTGTCCGGCGTTACGCGGCTGAGTAAATGGTGGGTCTGAAATCCTTCGACCATCTGCTTGGGGGGCGGATGCCATTTGCTCTGGTGCCAGCCCCGGCCGAGGATCCATTCTCCGGGCGATACTTTTGCGGCGGCGGCTTTAACGATATCTGCGACTTCTGCATAGTTTTTTGCCGCACTCAGATCTAGAATCATCTTCGCATATCCCAGCATGAGGATATGGCTGTGGCTGTCGATAAGCCCGGGCGTCATCGTGCGGCCCCGCAGATCGAGTATTCGCGTTTGCTGCCCGAACCATGGCTTTCCGCCGTCACGCGCACCAACGTATACGATCCGGCCGTCCTTCACCGCCACCAACTCCGGTGCGGGATGGTCCGAATCCAGCGTGTGGATATTGCCGTTGTGAACCACCAGATCGGCAGGGGGAGAGGAACGAACCACTTGGGGGGTGAAGAGGCAAATAAATATGCCGAGACCGATAATCCAATATACAATCGTTTTTTTCACAAGAAACTCTTCCGCGATTAGCGTTAATTAATTTTAGGCGAATTTCTAGGAAAAATGCGCACCCAATAATCAGATGTCAAACTATCATCCGTTTACCCCAGTGCAGGTGCTTCCGATGGCAGATTGAGATTGTGGCGTCGCATTCAGACGTCGGAGTAGCCGATTCTCACCCCGCATAAAATAAGTATGTCGCCTAGTGTTGCAGATAGTCTGACAGGATGCCTTTCAACTCGTCTGCTTCCTGTTCAATGCTCTTGCCGCTGGTCCGGTAGACGATATCCGCGGCATCGTAGTATTTTGCTTTAAACTCATTCCAAATGGTATGGACATCTTCTTCGAGTGTGACCCCGACGTTCACCCGAGGTCGGTCCGCTTTGCGGACCCGCTCGATTATATCCGGCAGAGAAGTTTCAAGCAGAACGATCGGACCTGTTCCGCGCAAAGCGTCCAGGTTCCATTCATATCTGACTGTGCCGCCGCCCAGGGCGATAATGGCCCGGTTTACCTTGGCCAAGCGTTTGCATATGGTGTATTCGAGCTCCCGGAACGGAACCCAGCCTTTCTCTCGCACCAGTCTGTGGAAAGAATAGCCCAGCAAGCGGTCCATCTCCTGGTCCAGATCGTAAAAGTCTCGCAGCAGAATATCGGCCAGCCGCATGCCGATGGTTGTTTTGCCTGAGCCGATCATTCCGCAAAAGTATATGTTCACAAAGACCCCTATGATTGTGCTTTATGTATCATCAGTTTGCAGCATGGATCGCCTTTTCCGGTTCGCTCGTCGAGCACCATCCGGACCCCACGAGCATCGGCCCTTCCACGATTACATTCCATGGCGATATCGCAGAAAAGATCGATCTCTTCGTTACTGCAGCCCATCTCCTGCCAGGCTTCCACCAGCGGACAGAATTTCATTTTCTGCATGGCGTATCAACTCTTCAGCGCTTTCAATTCCTTTTCAATATATTTCGTGTCTTTCATAAACATGTCGAACAAATCGGCGTATCTCTCGTATATAGCCGCGGCTGTCTGATTGGGCAGATGCCGTTTGCGGACTTTTATCCACTTTTGCGAAACCTCCGTCAATGACAGGTCCGGGTGAATTCCGGCCATGCAAAAAAGGGCCGTACCCAGGATGGTGGCTTCGGAAACCGCTGGTTTTTGAACCTCAATCCCGGCTACATCCGCCCGAATCTGGTTCCAGACATCCAGCTCGGCACACCCGCCCACCACGTTCAGCACCTCCGGAGTTAATCCGCAGGACTGCATCGCAAGGATCAGCCTGCGAATTCGATATGCCGTACCTTCCATCACCGCCCGCAGCAGATGGTGGGCCCGGTGGAAAAGGGTTAAGCCTATAAATGCACCACCGCGCCGATTTTGCCAATAGGGTGCTCTTTCTCCGCTCAGGCCGGGGATAAACATCAGCCCTTCGGCACCGGGATTTAAACGATTGATCTCATCGGCCAGCGCGCGTGCGGATTGATTCAACAAGGTTTCAATATATTTCAGGGCGCCGCCGCTGAGCCCCATGGCCCCGCCCGCCAGATAGACATCCGGAACCATCGCCGAGTTTATTGTAAGCGTTCGGGACGGATCAACCGGCGGATCCGGTGCACACATCATCAAGACATCCGTGGTTCCCGATACCAGCACCGCGTGGCCTTGGTTCAATACCCCGCCGCCGTACATGGCACTCATGCCATCCGAGCTACCCGAAACAACCGGGGTTCCCTGTTTCAACCCGGCTGCCCGGGCGGCCGCCGGTGTGACGAATCCCACAATATCGGTTGCTTTTCGGGGGGCAGTCAAAAGTGAGGGTCGAATGCCCAGGCTCTTCATCAAATCGGTATCACGTCGACCGCTGTGGATATTAAACAACAAGCTGTAGTTCAAATGTGACAAATCGCTTTGCACCACTTCAGTGAGTCGGCGAACGATTTCATCTTTCAAGCCGATGATCTTGTACAGGTGACGGTAGAGGGAGGGTTGATGTTTGGCCAGCCACATGATCCGGGGTGCTAAAAGATCGGGATTCGGCCTTCGGCCGGTACGCTGGTAGATATCTTTCAGCGGAATCAGCGATTGGATCTGCGCAACCTCCATCCGAGCCCGATTGTCCATCCAAATCATTGCCGGGTGCAAAGGCTGATAGTGCTTATCCAGGAAAACATGGCCCAGCATCGCGCTGATGCCGACCGCCTCAAAATGTGCGTGCGGTTGTTTGGTTGTTTCGGATCGGATGACCCTGATAACCTGCTGCCAAACGTGGGGGATGTCCACTTGTGCGGATTCATCTTCACCGATATCAACCTTCAGCGGCGCCTGGCTGTGGGAAATTACTCGACCGGTATCGGTGACCACGGCTGCGCGGCAATGGGATGTCCCGATGTCGACGGCAAGAAAGTTGGCGGTCATTTGAATGATACCCTAGGTTGTATAAACCTCAAATTTCAAATCCCAAATAGAAAAGACAGAGCGACGCGCGGCGCAAGCGCCTGCGCTGCGCGAGCGATACCATGAATCTTCAATCTTCAATCTTCAATCTTCAATCTTCAATCTTCAATCTTCAATTCCGGTTTATCCGGGTTGGGAATCTTGTTCGATTTTCTTATCTATTTTCGGGCGCGAAACTAGGCCACGCCTAAGTACGCCTTCTGCATGAGGGGATTGTCCAAAAGGTTCTGGGCCGTATCGGCCAGCACGATTTCTCCGGTTTGCAATACATACCCCCGACCGGCGATGGAAAGGGCCATGTTGGCATTTTGCTCCACCAGCAATATGGCGACGCCTTCCCGGGCGTTGATGGTTTGCACGATCTCGAACACCTTTTCAACGAACAGGGGGGACAATCCCATGGATGGCTCGTCCATGATCAGCAGTCGAGGGCGTGCCATCAGGGCCCGGGCCATGGCAACCATTTGCTGTTCTCCGCCGCTTAAGGTGGAGGCCAGCTGCTTACGGCGCTCTTTTACCACCGGAAACAGGTCGTACATGCGGTCGATATCATCCTGGATGCCCGCGGTGTCCCTGCGCGTGTAGGCCCCCATCAACAGGTTTTCGTATACCGTTAGATACGGGAAAAGACGTCTGGCCTCCAGGACTGGTGAAATGCCGGCACGCACGATTTGGGAAGGCGGCAGGCGATCGATGCGCCGCCCGAGAAATTCCACCGTTCCCTGGCGGGGTTTGACGAGGCCGAGAATTGTTTTCATAGTGGTGGATTTGCCGCAGGCGTTTCCTCCCAGAAGGGATACGATCTCATGCTCATTGACGGTGAGGGAGACCTTTTTCAGCGCCTGGATTGGACCATAGAAGGTGTCGATCTCTTTGAGTTCAAGCACGATGACGCCCTCCCATGTAAGCGGCGATCACTTCCGGGTTGGCGGTAATATCATCCGGCGTACCCTCGGCGATTCTCTCACCGTGATCGAGCACGACAATGCGGTCCGAAACGGTCATGACCACTTTCATTTTATGCTCGATCACCAGCACCGTATGGCCGCGCTGACGAATCAATCGAATCAGATCGACAATGCCCTGGGTTTCATGCGGATTCATGCCGGCCGTCGGTTCGTCCAGGAGCAGCAGTTTCGGTTCCGAAACCAGCGCGCGGGCAATCTCCAGCCGCCGCCGATTGGCATAAGACAGCATGTTGGCCTGCTGACGCAGGCGGGGCAGCAGTCGTTCGCCGAAATATCCCAGCACTTGCAGGCATTTCTCCCTGGAAATTTCCTCCTCTCGTCCGACCCGTGGAGGACGCACAAGCGCGCTGAAAATACCGGTGCGTCCCTTGAAATCATTTCCGACCATCACATTGTTCAATACGGTCATCCGATCAAACAGGCGAACGTGCTGAAAGGTGCGCGCGATACCCTTGCGGGCAACCTGATGGGGCTTTAAGCCAACCAGCTCGTCACCCGATAGTTTGATGGAGCCGGAGTCCGGAGGCATTGTCCCGGTGATGCAATTGAACAAAGTGGTCTTTCCCGCACCATTGGGGCCGATCAGACTGATGATTTCGCCCTCCTGGATCCGGATGGAAACACTGCTGAGCGCTTCCAATCCACCGAAATCTTTAGTGACGTTTGATATTTCCAGCAATGGCTTCATTTTTGCTCATTGTTCACCGCAGAGCCGCCAGGCTTCGCTAAAGCTACGACCCGGCAGGCAAAGGACGCAGAGTGAATATTCTTTTTCATTTGCCGCTTAGATCCGACTTCGCATGAAGCTTCGCCGCGTCAAGCGCTGGCAAATGAAAACCAGCATGCCTTCGGCAATTTAAGTACCTTTTAATACTGCCCGTTAGGGCCTGAGTTTATCCCTTTTCGCGCTTGTTTACATCCCGCTGCGCTTTAGCGGGGCTCAGCGAAAAGGGATAATAAAAAGTCCTCTGCGAACTTTGCGGCTCGAATGAGCGGCTTGTCGGGTCGTAGCTCGCAGTGCGAAGCCTGAAGCGAATGGGCGGTGAAACTAATCCTCTGATAAAGTACATTTCAATTACCTCGGAGATGTTTCATTTGGATCTTCCGGTAAAAACTTGTCTCCACGCATATATACGGTCTCTTTTTCTTCATCGAACCAGGTCAGCCGCAGGCTGTAATCCTTACCTCCCAGCAGGCCCTGGCGGCGAACCAGCATCATGATGATCAGGACGCTGCCGTATACGAACATGCGGTATTCCTGCAAAAAGCGAAATGCTTCCGGGATTATCAACAGCACGGCGGCGCCGACCACCGGACCGATCAGGTTGCCCTGGCCTCCGAAGGCCAGCATGGCCAGCAGGATGAACGATTCATAGATATAGAAACTATCGGGGCTGATAAACTTGACGAAGTGGGCATAAAAACTGCCGGCAATTCCGGCGTAAAATGCGGCCAACACGAAGGCTTGTATCTTGTAACGGGTCGTGTTGACGCCCATGGCTTCGGCTGCTAGCTCGTTTTCACGAATGGCGACAAGGGCGCGCCCGAAACGACAATTAATTAAACGATGCATGCTCGTGATCGTGATAAGCACCAGAGCCAGCACTAGATAATAGTAACCAGCGCGCGTGGCAACCACGTAGCCGAATAGATTCGGCGGTGGTATATCCATGATCCCCAGCGGACCGTTGGTAAAACTCATCCAGTTTTGGAGAACCAGAAAGAAGATGATATTAAATCCCAGCGTGGCCAGGGTCATGTATATCCCGGATAGACGCAAGGTCGGTTTGGCGATCAGATAACCGAATGCCCCGGCCACCAGCCCGGCACCGGCCATGGCCAGCAAAAAAGGGAAATTCAGCACCATCATCAGTTTGGCGGAGGCATACGCCCCGATACCATAGAAAGCGGCGTGTCCGATGGAAAGCAGCCCCACGTAACCATTGAGCAGATTCAGGCTCAGGGCAAGGATTACATAAATGCCGATGAAGGTCATGACCTGCAAATGGTAAAGGTTGGCAATAAATTGCGGCGCAAGTATCAGCAGTGTGATGATGGCCAGGTAGGGTGCATTGGAGAGTATGAAGCGCACGGGCCCCGGCATCAATCCCCCCTCGCATGAATAAGCTCTTTGCCGCCGAAGAGTCCGCCTGGACGGAAAATTAAAATGAGTATCATGAAGATGAAGGAGATCATATGGCGGAAGTTGGAGGCACCGAACTCGACCGAAAAAGTCTCCACCACACCGATTAACAGTCCCGCCACGACGGCTCCCGGTAAACTGGTCAACCCACCGACGACACTGGCGCTAAAGGCTTTTAACCCGTAGAGTTGCCCCATGGTCGGATAAAACAAATTATAGTATACCCCCACCAATACACCGGCCACACCGCCGAGCATCGACCCGATGGCAAAGGCCAGCGCAAAGATGCGGTTGATGTTGACGCCCATGGCGAATGAGGCCTCATAATCCTGGGCCGTGGCCCGGATGACCATTCCCAATTTGGTTTTATTGATGAGCAAATAGAGCAGCAGCATGAGCGCAACGGTCACCCCCAGAACCGCAATCTGCAGATAGGTGATATACACCCCACCGATTTCAATCTCCCCCGAATCGATGCGATCCAGAATCGAATAGGGAATCGCCTGGGTCTCCGGTCCCCAGATCAACTGGGCCAGGTTCACCAGGAGAATCGATATACCGATGGTGACCAGCAGCGAGGTGACATGCGGCGCGTCGCGCAGGAAATGAAACGCCAGGATTTCTACGATCAGGCCCAGCAATGCCGTGGCCGCCAGCGCGACCCCCAGGGCCAAGAAGAAATTCGGATACAGCAGACGTATGATCTCGAAACCCACATACGCCCCGAACATGTAAACTTCCCCGTGGGCGAAGGTGACCATGCGCAAGGTGCCGAAAATCATCGTAAAACCCAGGGCCAACAGGGCATATACCCCGCCCTGGGTCAGACCGTTGATGAACTGTTCAAACAAGATTCGAGACCTGCGTTTTTTCCAATGCTGTTTGCTATCAGGCACCGGCCGTCAGACGACGGCCGGTGCGGTGTTGAGAACGATCTAATCCTATGGTTGATAAAGCACCCACTGGCCGTCTTTGATCGTGATGCGTACCAGCTCTTTGGCCGGGTCCCGGCCCTCGGCGTAGGATATGCTGCCGGTGGCTCCCTGGAAACCCCTGAGACGGGTAAGACCCTCCTTGACCTTGGCCCGATCATCCACTCCGACCATATGCAGGGCCGCTACCATGAGGTTGGCGGCATCATAAGCCAGAGCGCCGAACTGGTTGGGATCCTTGCCGTACAAGGCTTTATACTCCCGGGTGAATTCCTGTGCCGCGGGTCGGGGATCGGTGCTGAAATAGTTGGCCGGTATAATGATTCCTTCCACCGCCGCGCCACCCAGTTCGATTGTCTTCTGCGAAAACAGCGAGCTGTTTGCCATAACGACGGGTCTGAAGCGCATTCGCTTGGCCTGGTTCAAGATTGCCGCGGCGTCGGCGTAAAAGGTGGGCAGATAAATCAAATCCGGATTCATTCGCTTCAACTTTGACAGGATGGCTGCGAAATCTTTTTCACCGGGTACAAAAGCTTCTTCGGCCACCATCTGGGCTCCGAGGTCTTTGGCTTCGGCCACAAAATATTTATTGGCGTCCACCCCCCAATCGTTGTTGATGTAGATCGTGGCCAACTTTTTCTTTCGCAGCTCCTTGACCGCCCAGCGGGCATTGTAGGGACCCTCGTAGCCTTGGGTCGCTACCACCCGGAACATGTTGCGGCCTTTTTGGGTAAAACCCATATGCGAAGAGGTGGGTGAAAGCTGGGTCATGTTGGCGGCTTCATAGACCGGCGCGGCAGCCATGCAGGAAGAGCTGCTGAAGTCGCCGATTTCGGCGATGATATCCGGATCGGCCACAAACTTCTCGGCAATCAGGACCGATTCCTTGGGATCGCCACGGCTGTCGGCAATAACCAATTGGACCGATTTACCGCGGATGCCGCCTGAGCGGTTCACGCGGTCGAACACCATGGTGACGGATCGTTTGAAATCATTTCCATACTCGGCCCAGTCCCCGGTCAGAGGGGCCGACAGGCCGATCTTGACCACATCTTCAGCAGCCATAGCAGGCTGGCCGGTTGAAAGCACGACCATTGCTGCAGCCATCACGATGACCATGAATCCAGCGGGTAAATAGTATCTTCTGTTCATATTGTCCTCCTTTCTCAATGGTTGATAACGATGATCTTTGGATGAGAATGTTGCGGAGCCGCTTATCCACCGCTTTTGGGTTGGATATGCAGGTGGCAGCAGCCCGTCCTGCCGGGTTGCCAGGTTTCGACCCGGACATTAAAGCCGGCCCCTTCAAAAGTTCCATAATCGACCTGGGCGGCAATGTTGAGCATGGTCGCCGTTTCTTCATCACTTAGTCCGGCTTCGCGGTAGGCCGCCTTGAGCGGGCATTGCATTAATTTCATCTCGAGCTCCCGGTCATCGCAACGCAGAACCTCAGGGGCGAACACCCTGCCTTCATCCGGTACTATTTTATTGACAAAGGTTTCCTTGAGACCGTCCAGATCCGCAGGTGCGTGTTGTTTCAGCAAGCCGCTGATCTCCAGGCCCCGTTTATAGATGGCGCGTTTCATTATAGCGATAGCTTGTTCCTCGCCAATTTCCTCGCGCATCTCGTTGAAGATGTGATAATACATCATGGCGCGGTTTTTTATCTGAGCATTAAGCTGTTCTCGCAGCAACTCCTCTGCCATAGATTACTCCTTTCCTCAGCCCGGGTTGTGTTGCCGGTGTCTGATTTCCCTCTCGAGGTTTAAAGATTGCTTGGTGTCTTCAGTGAGAGCATGGTGCTCCTCTAGTTTATCCTGCTTATCTCGGCGGCCAAATACCTTTGACAATCATTCGAGATTGAATTTCACTCCGAAGGCCACGCGGGTTTCGTTGATATCGATGGGATTCACATGGGTTCCAAACCGTGGAATGACGGAAGCCAGCTTCAATTCGGCGAGTTTAGAGAATAATTATTTTTTTAATCCACAGATTTCGCTCCTGAGAAATAGGCTACGCCCCAATGAAATAGGCTTCGTCCCGATGAAATAGGCTTCGCATTTCATTGGACAAGCATTTCATTGGGCAGGCTTTTCACAGGGCAGGCAGATTACACAGACACCAATGAATATGCGGTGGAGATTGCGTAATTTGCCGGGTTTAATTCCACGTCCCGCTTCAGTTTAACGGGACTGCTTTAGAATAGAATATATGATTCATGGATACCCCGTGGCTTGCCGGGGGAAAGTTCATTTACTATTAAAAAGATCTATGACCGAACCGTGACAGTTGTCAAGTCGATTTTTATTTAAATCCCATCATGTTTGCGAAGGATTTATCTAACAGGATATTTTCGCCACCAAGACACCAAGGCGCAAAGATGAATAGAAACCTAAAAGCTTCGCGTTTCGCTTTGTGTCTTGTTGCCTGGCTATTCCATACGGCTCATCCGGATTGGGTATCTCCATCTATTTGGTTATTAAAAAAGGCTGCGGCCAGACTGCGGGCACTGCCGGCGTTGTCCGTGGCGAGCATCTTTTTAACCAGCTCAACGGCTCTGTTAAACTCCAGCTTGCGAACAATCGATTTTGCATTTGGAATGGCATCCGGAGCCAGGCTGAGATCATCAACTCCGAGCCCGACGAGTACCGGTATGGCCACCGGATCCGCCGCAATTTCACCGCATACGGACACGGGCTTTGCATGGCGATGGGCCAAATCGACCACCTGCCGGATCAATCGTAAAATTACCGGGTGAAGCGCATCCGCATAGTCTGCGAGGTCCGCATTGCCGCGCTCGGCCGCCAGTGTGTACTGGGTTAAATCGTTGGTGCCGATACTGAAATAATCCATCCGCTCAACAAATGAGGTCATCAACAGCGCAGCGGAGGGGGTTTCGATCATGATGCCGGTTTGAATCGGCCAGCGATGCGCAACATTTTCACCCGTCAACTCGTGATGAACCGCATCGAGGATCTCCAGAATCCGGTCCAATTCTTCGACCCGGGTGATCATTGGAAACATGAGTCGCAGATCGAATTGTGCTCCGGCCTGCAAAACAGCGCGCAGCTGCGTACGAAAGATTTCAGGAAAACGCAGTGACAGGCGTACCGCTCGCAGACCCAAATAGGGATTGGATTCAACCGGAAGGCGAAGATAGGGGAGGGCTTTGTCGCCGCCGACATCCAGTGTGCGTACCCAAATCGGTTTGTCGCCCATGTTTTTGGCAATTCGGCAAAGGATATCCACCTGCTCGGATTCGGTCGGCGGTTGGCTGCGCTTCAAATAGAGAAATTCCGTACGCAGCACTCCGACACCCTCTGCACCGTTTTCAAGTGCTTTCCGGGCTTCAAAGAGACTCCCGAGGTTGGCGGTCACAGTCATCCGGCAGCCATCACGGGTGACAGCCGGCTGACGGCAGGATATGCGCTGTCGGCTGCGTCGACGCAGCCATTGCCGGCGCTGCTTTTTGAGATGCTCCGTTGTATGCGGTGATGGGTGAATCCACAACGTGCCGCTGAAGCCGTCTATCGCCAGCATTGTTTTTTCCGGTAAGGTCAGGACAGAAGGATCAACTCCCGCAATGGCCGGGATCCCCAGTGCCCTGATTAAAATCGCGCTGTGAGAAGTGGGTCCGCCGGCAACCGTCACAATGCCCAGCACCCGGTCTAAATCAAGCATCGCAGTATCCGTCGGAGTGAGCTCCCCGGCGATCAGGACCGCCGGGTGTGGTAATTCAATGACGGTTTCTAGGCCTTGACCGAGCAATTCCAGTAAAACCTGGCGACCGACGTCCATCACGTCGTTCGCACGCTGCCGCAGATATTCATTCGAAAGTCTGCGGTAGGTATCGGCAATTTCCTGCACACCCTGTTGCCAGGCTGATGCGGCGTTTTCACCGTCTGTGAAAATCCGCCGGCGGGCTTTATCCAAAAGCGCGGGGTCCTCCATAATCAGAAGATGGGCATCGAATATGGCCGCACGCGCTTCTCCCAGCGTGGATTTCATAGTCTGCCGTCGCTGCTGGATAGTCCGGCTGATTTTATCCCTCGCACGAAGTAAGTCTTCCCATTGCTGATCGGGATTTTGCGTGCGGTGTCGGGGAATTTTTGGAAGAAGTGGTTGATAATGATAAGCCGGTCCCAGGGCAATGCCTTCGGAAAGGGCAACAGCGGTCAGGCCCTCCTTGTCATCGGCAGCAGCAGGTTCGGGTGCCGTTGATATTTTTTCAGACAAGGTTGGCAGTTGTTCGTTTACCAGCGTGGTAAGAGCTTCCAATGCTTTTTGAGCATCCGGCCCTGTGGCGGATACAACGATTTCGTCGCCGCGGTCGACACCCAACGTGGCCAGGCTGTTGAGGCTGTCGGCTGAAACCGGCCCTTTGGGCGATCCGAATTTCTTGACGCGAATCCTGGCATCGAATGCGGCCGCCGTTTGAACGAAACGGGCCGCCGGGCGGGCATGCAGACCATGCAAGGTGTTCACCGATAATCTGATTTCCTGCCAATCCGCCGGCGGGAGCATTGCAGTGTCATCTACAACAGGTTCGGCCAGTTTCCCATCCGACCCGCCCAGGTGCTGGATCTTGGGGATGAGCGCTTTTGCCGCCTCGCGGCAGACAATCTCCAGATCGGATTCCAGGCTGATTTGCACGCCCGCCGCGATGGCTCCCTCGACAATTGGGGCGGCACAGATACGGATCTGGGGGCGCATTTTTTCTGACAGCAGCTCCACCGCGGTTTCAGCACTCAGAATCGCGCTGCCGAGATCCATCAGCACCACAACGCCGTCCGGGCTGTAAACCGACTCGATAGCCTCCAAAATATCAACTGCATCAGTCCCGAATTCATTCCGGTCATCACCGGCTCCGCCCGCAGCGGATACAGGAATTTCCTTGGTGGTAACCTGCCGGACCAGGTCCACCATTGCCCGGGATAATGCGATGCTGTGGGAGACAATAACGAGACCAACCATAGGATAAGAGAGGCTCCATCATCGGCACAAGTATAAATCGTCAACAGTTTGTGCCGGAATTTGTTGTACTGTATTTTTGGTGAATTCAAACCTTTGATTCACCGAATATTCTGACGATATATCGGATTGGAAATACAATTTACATAATATTGCAACACGGAAAATTAGGTAGAGAGCGATTTTCAAAATTTCGTTCCGCTTGAAATTAACTAAAGATTCAGGATTCAAATTACAAACAATAATTTTTGCTCTTAAAAATAAAGAAAGAGCAACACGCGGCGCAAGCGCCTGCGCTGCGCGAGCGAAACCGTGATCCTGTATCTGGTATCAAGCATCTAATGAACCGAATCTTAGATGCTTTACCAATCCTGAATAACGGAACATTATTTTGACAACCAATATGATTGCTACCCGCTGCATTCGTCGTCTCAATCAGGACCCTTGTCCCAAATATCCGCTGCCGCTTTGAGCATCAGGAAAGAAGAGGTGGCGCCGGGATCTTGATGACCGATACTGCGCTCTCCGAGATAACTTGCGCGACCTTTGCGGGCCAGCATCTCAATGGTGTTTTTCATCCCGGATTCTGCTGCTACCGCACCGTCAGCCAAGATCTCTTTTAAACTCACACCTGTGTCACAGGTCCTTTTCATCGCCTCAACAGCCGGATTCAACGCATCCACCATGGTCTTATCGTTCAATTCGGCTTTGCCTCTTTGCACGACCCCTCCGAGACCCGCATCAAAAAGCGCGATGACGTCTGCCGGCGTCAGGTTTTCTTTGTCCGCACAGACACCGGCCGCACGTAAAAAAAACGTGCCGTACAATGGACCGGAAGCACCCCCCACGGTCTTGATCAGTGTCATGGCCACCTTCTTCAATAGCGAGCTGCTGTCTCTAGGTGTATCATTATTTAGTTCGGCAGCGACAGCACTGAAACCGCGGTCCATATTGATCCCGTGGTCGGCATCTCCGATGGCGGCATCCAGATCGGTCAGATAGGCTTTATTTTCTGCATATACCTTGTGCAGCCTACGAATCCAGGCCAGTAGATCGTCGCGGTTTATCATTGTCCTAAATCCCCCAGCGCAATCCCGGTGTGAGCACCGGTGCATCCCAGAAGGTCAGCAATTCCTCGTCGGCTCGCAGCAGTGTGATTGAACAACCGGCCATTTCCAGAGAAGTGATGTAATTTCCCACCAAACTGCGCGCAATGGTAATATTCTTTGAATCGCAGATGTCGGCCAGCGCCTGGTAGGCAATATAAAGCTCGATCAAGGGTGTTGCGCCCATCCCGTTGACCATGGCAATGACCGCATCACCGCCTTTAAACGGAAGATCGTCGATAACCGCCGCCGCCATGGCGGCAATGATATCCCCGGCCTCTGCCAGGGGCCGTCTTTCCCGACCCGGCTCACCGTGGATGCCGATACCGATTTCAATCTGATTATCTTCGATATCGAAAGTGGGTTTACCGGCTGAAGGCACGGTACACGACGTCAGGGCCATGCCCATGGACCGGCCGTTGTCATTGACTTTGCGACACAGGGCGGCGACGGTTTGCAAATCGAGTCCTTTTTCGGCTGCAGCGCCACAGATTTTTTCCGCCAACACCGTGGTGCCGACACCGCGCCGACCGGCGGTATAAAGGCTGTCTTGCACGGCAACATCGTCGTTAATCACAACGCTTTCAACGTCGATACCTTCAGCCTGGCACAATTCGGCGGCCATCTCAAAGTTCATCACATCCCCGGTGTAGTTTTTGACAATATGAAGCACACCGGCCCCGCCGTCGACGGCTTTTGTAGCCGCCTCCATTTGATCCGGAGTCGGAGAGGTAAAAACTTCTCCCGGACAGGCGGCATCCAGCATGCCTTGGCCAACAAACCCGCCGTGCATCGGTTCGTGACCGCTTCCGCCGCCGGAAACGATCCCGACTTTACCGTTGACCGGTGCATCCGCGCGCACAATAAAATCAGGATCGAAATGAACTTTAACCAATTCTCCGTGGGCGGCGGCAAAGCCGGCCAGGGATTCCTTTACCACGTCTTCGGCCTTGTTGATCAATTTTTTCATTTTTCAATCCCTTCGTATTTGTAATCTTATTCAGCCTTAACCTAAAGCGGATTACTTGTCAAAAAAAGGGTGGGTTTGAATATTTTAATGTTCTCCTGAAAAATGACAGGTTGAATTAAATCGGCACGACATTCGTCCGTGCGGTTTTCACTTGACATGCCGCAGGCCAAAATGGTTTTGTACGCTTTTAATTGAATTTCGCCTGAATACCCCGCCGGCGCAGAACTGCGGGGGCTTCGCTGTTGGCGCACATGTCCGGATACGAGAAAATATGAGGGGGCCAAATGTCAAAACTCTTTGAGAGCACAACATTAAATGGGATGACGTTAAAAAACCGGTTTGTCCGCTCCGCCACTTTTGAAGCCATGGCAGACGATGACGGGATGTGCAAGCCGGAGCTGACAGACCTGCTGGTGGAACTTGCCAAGGGCGACGTTGGATTGATTGTCACCGGATTTGCCTATGTCAACCGCATCGGCAGGTCAAGGCCCGGACAATTCGGGGTGCATGCCGATGCGCTCATTCCGGCACTGACTGAATTAAATGCCAAGGTGCACAAGGCAGGCGGAAAAATCGTCATCCAGATCATGCATGCCGGCTGTAATTCCTTTTCAGTCTCCAAAGGGGAGAAAGCCATCGGTCCCTGGCCCGCAAATATGCCGCAGGATATCGAATGCCGGGCAATGACCAAAGACGAGATCGATGAAACGATCGCCGATTTTGTGAATGCGGCCGTGCGGGCCAAAAAGTCCGGATTCGACGGCGTGCAGCTTCACGGGGCCCACGGATATCTTCTCAGCCAGTTTCTTTCCCCTTTTTTCAACAAACGAACGGATGATTACGGGGGCAGCCTAGAAAATCGTGCAAGGATCATAGTTGAGATCCTCAGAGGCATTCGATCCGCCGTGGGAAACGACTACCCTGTCATGATCAAGATAAACTCGGATGATTATCTTGAAGGCGATTTCACTGTGCCGGAAATGCTTCAGGTCGCGTCCATGCTGGAAACCGAGGGTATCGATGCCATCGAGGTAAGCGGTGGAACCCATTTGAGCCCGGCCGAATTATCTTTTTCGCGAAAAACAGGGATCGTGCCGCAAGATAAGGAACTGTACTTTGAACAAGCAGCAAGGCTTTACAGAGAAAAGATAAAGGTGCCGCTCATGCTTGTCGGCGGGATACGCTCTTACAGCATTGCCGAGCGAGTCATCGATGAAGGTCTGGCAGACTATGTTTCTTTGTGTCGACCCTTGATTCGAGAACCGCATCTCATCCGACGCTGGCAATCCGGAGATACGGCCAAAGCCGCCTGCATATCATGCAACGAGTGCTTTACGCCGGTTCGATCCGGACAAGCGTTGTACTGTGTTGCCGAGGCCAAACTGCGTCGCAAAAAAAGCAAATAAAATGCGCGCCGGTATCCTTACAAAAGTCATTTTTTCGATATAATGGCTGCATAGCCCATTGACCATCCAAAGACAGGTCGCGCAATTTATCGATTCATGGCCTGCCGGCAGCGGGCAAGAATACTGAGCACCTCGAACGGTTCTTCGATCAACGGGAAGGTGGGCACCCCCCGGGATTCCAGAAAAGCTTTGGCTGCGTCCATGTGTTTCTTTTGCCCGGTGAAAGTGGCATAAAGCGGTTTATCCGGGTAGCGCCGGGCCAGTTCCGGTATAAAATCCAAAGGCGGAATGCCGGTTTCGTCGGTGAGCATCAGAATCATGACAACGGCATCGATGTTGGCGTCTTTCAATACCGCTTCAGTGCCATCTCTGTAAGCGATCTCCACACTTTGCAGCAATGCGGCCGGCCAGATATCCACCGGATTACGCATGCGGATAAAGGGCGGGCTGATATCCTGAAGATACTGACGGGTTTTTTCTTCGACCTCCGGCACCTCCAATCCTAAGGTTCGGTGGCAAAGATCGGTCATACAGACCAGCATTGCGCCGGACGGCGCCAAAAAGCTGACCCGATTTCCTCCGGGCAGCGGCATGACGGATATCGCTTTGGCAGCCAAAAACAGGTGGGAATATTTATAGACTCTGACCACACCGGCCTGCCGCAGGGCTCCGTCGATGATCCTGTCGTCCGAAGCCAGGGCAGCGGTATGAGCCACAGCGGCCTTTGATCCTTCAACGGTACTTCCACCTTTAAGCAGGATTACCGGTTTTGTGCGCGTCACTTCACGGGCTACTTCCAGAAATCGACGGGGCTTTTTAAAGCTTTCCAGGTAGATGAAGACGGCCTCGGTTTCCGGGTCCCGGGCGTAATACTCGAGCACATCGCTTTCTTCCACATCCAGCTTGTTGCCCATGCCAAGCACCCGGGCAACACCATAGTTTTCACCGGACATGATATAGCGCAGGGTGTGGGTGGCGAAATTTCCGGTCTGGGCAATGTAGGAAATTTTTCCGCGCGGGATTTTTCCGAGCGGAAAGAAACTCGAGGTAAAGCTGTGGGGCGTGGATATGTGTCCGGACGTGTTGGGGCCGATGGCTCTAACCCCGCTGTCGCGGATCGCCTGCAGCGTTTCTTCCTGGAGTTTTTGACCCTGCTCGTCCACTTCGGCAAATCCGCTGGCCGCCAGGACAATGGCCTTCGCCCCTTTGGCGGCACAGTCCCGGATGGCCTGTGGTGTGGCGGTCGCCGGCAATATGATGATCGCCATGTCGATATCATTCGGCAAATCCTGGATCGAGGGATACACCGTGTGTCCCAGGATCTGGCCGCCTCTGGGATTTACCAGATACAGATTACCACCGAATTCATTGGCCAGAATGTTTTGAATGACATCGTTGCCGGCTTTGTGGGGCGTTTGCGACGCACCGATGACGGCCACGTTTTGAGGTTCGAAAAATTTTTCCAAATTGCCGGTGACAGACTTCTCCTCGGACTCTTGCGGATGCGGTTCCTGCAGTACCACGAGAGCGTCCGCGGCCACCGGCCGGCCCTCCCGGACAATCAGCGGGTTGATGTCGATTTCGCGGATGGCCGGATGATCGAGCCCGATTTGGCCCAGCTGCAGGAGGCTGTGGCTGAGTTGATCCATGCGGACCGGATCAAGACCGCGGAGGCCCTTTAAAATTTTAGATCCCCGGATCTCGGCCGACATCTCGCGAGCGTCCTGTTCGTTTAAAGGCGCCACCCGGAACGAAACATCTCCCAGGGCTTCGGTAAAAATGCCGCCCAGGCCGAACATGACACAGGGGCCGAACTGTCGGTCCCGGATCATACCGGTCACCAGTTCGCGCGAACCGCTGACCATTTCCTGAACCAGGATCCCACCACCGAGATCCCGGGCTTTTGGGGCCAGGTTATCATAGGAGGCCTTTAATTGAGCCGCACTATCGATTCCCAGTTCAATGAGTCCCTCCTCGGTTTTATGGACTGCTTCGGTCGCGCACACTTTTAAAACCACGGGATAGCCGATCTGATTCGCGGCCTGTTCGGTTTCTTTTAAATCATGCGCCAATATTTCTTTGGTTGTTGGGATACCGTATGCGCTTAAAACCTTTTTGCTGTCATATTCATCCAGAGTCTTTTGACCGGATGCCAGGGCCTCATTAATAATTTGCTCAACCGATTTCATAATCACTCCACAATACTCGATGTTCAGTATGAGGTATTCGCTACGAGATGTCCACTGCCGATCTTCTCAATTCCTTATTATTTAGACATATGTTCACCGCAGAGACGCAAAGTACGCAGAGATCAGGTACATTATTTTTGTCGCTGAGCCCCGCTAAAGAACAGCGGGGTGTAACAAGGGCGACAAACAGAATACGCCAATCCACCTTCGGTGGAAGTAGGGCGATTTTTCATGTGTTAAGGTTTAAAAATAATTTGTTTTTGCCCGAAGGGCAGCTTGTTTTTTCCTGTCGCGCGTCTCAGGCGAAAGGAAAATAAGTTTTATAGCTTTGCGCTCTTTGCGTCTCTGCGGTGAAAAGAAGTTTTTGGATTTTAATAAACACGACTAACTATTTATTGCCACATTCGCATCACCTTACCTACCAAACAATACTTCGGGCAACCATAGCGCAATCTGGGGGAAAATCATTACGATAATCAGCCCCAGACACTGGAGCCACATGAAATCGAGCATCCCCCAATAGATATCCTTCAAATCCAATTCCGGCGCCACCCCTTTGAGATAATAGGCTGCCATGGCCACCGGTGGCGACAGGAAGGCCGTCAGCAAATTCATTGAAACGATGATGCAAAACCACACCATGTCAAACCCGAGTTCGTGGACGAGCGGCAGAAACATGGGCAAAAATATCAGAATGATCGCCGGCCATTCCAGGGGCCAGCCGAGCAGGAAAATAAAAATCATCAGCAGAACCAGCATCACAAACGGCGGCAGATTAAGCGCCAGCAGGCTTTGCGTAATCCAGGTCCCGGTGCCCAGACGACCGAATACGGAGGCATAACAGTTGGCGGCCACTCCCAGAAACAAAACCAGGCTCGAGGTCTGCAAGGTAAGGTAGGCAGACTCCTTGACCTTCTGCAAGTCCAAGCGTCGATAAAGCAAGCTCAATACCACCGCGCCGGCAGCCCCCATGGCGGCCGCTTCGGTCGGTGTGGCCAGTCCCATCAAAATGCTGCCGAGTGCAGCAAAGATCAGGAACGCCGCCGGGATAATGCCCAAGAAAAGCTCTTTAAGCGCATGAACGACAGAAGTTGCTCTTTGCTCGGGCGGCAGCGGCGGTCCCAGTTCGGGATTGAGATAGCTCTTGAGCATGGCGTAGCCGACAAAGATCACCGACAGCAGTAGACCCGGCAGCAGGGCTGCCGCGAATAGCTTTATCACCGAAACGCCGGCCACCGGTCCCAGCAGAACCAGCATGACGCTGGGGGGAATGAGAATGCCCAGGCATCCCCCGGCCGTGATAACCCCTGCCGAAAGTCTCTGGTTATATTTGCTTTTGAGCATGGGAGGCACGGCCAGCAAACCGATGACGGTGATGCAGGCTCCAATAATACCGGTTGCGGTCGCAAAAACCGTGGTCGTTATAATGACGACCAGATACAGGGAGCCCCTGACCCCGCCCATGATCAACTGGAATGCCTTGAAAAGTCTTTCGATGATCCCGGCGCGTTCCAATATATAGCCCATAAATACGAAAAGCGGCACGGCCGCCAGCACTTCTTCCTGCATAAAACCGAAGGTCTGGATGACCATCAGGTCAAAAACGAGTCCGCCGAAACCGATATATCCAAATACAATCGCCAAAATAATCAGTGTGAATGCGATGGGGTAACCAAGGAATATGGCCACCAGCAACGTCGCCAGCTGAATGAGTCCTAAGAATTCCGGTGTCATGGCCATTCTCCTTTAACCGTAGCATAAATGCACTTGAGCAGTTCGGATACACCCTGTATCAGAAGCAACGAGATACTCACCGGTATTGCCGTTTTAAAAGGATAAATGATGGGACGCCAGGGACTCATTGTTGCGGTTTCTTTGATCATCCACGACTGGGATGCATATTCGATTCCGGCAATAAGAAAAAGTATCAGACCGGGAAAAAAGAAGAGAATGTAAAGGCTGCCGTCAACAATTCCCTGCCAACGTGGTGAATACAGGCGATAAAACATGTCGGTGCGGATATGCCCGCCTTTCAGGAGGGTATAGGCCGCTCCCAACATGAATATGCCGCCGTAAAGCATGTAGGTCACATCGTATGCCCATTCCGTTGGTGCATGGAAGAAATAGCGTGCAAAAACCTCATACACGAGTGCACATACCATGGGGACAACGAGCCAGGCTACTATTTTACCGACCTGTTGCGTTATCGCGTCAATCACTCGAATACATTTTAGAAGCAGATTCAATTTTTGGGACCTCCGGCAAAAATCATTAGAAAGTTAGGCTGGCATTCAATCGGGGTATTTCACGCCCATAATCAAACGTCTCGGAATTCCCTCAGCACGGAGAGAGTTTGGCCGCGGCTTCCGAGACGCGGCTTTCGGCTCAGCGGACTGCAAGCCCCATGGGGCTGGAAGCGGGCTCGCAGGCGAGTCGGAAGCCATATTTTCATAAACTTATGAATTCAGACATGTGATCCCGTTTTGCGGGGGGCGCCAAGGGTGGGCAGCGACTGTCTTCGACCCTGAGCTCAGACCGAAGGGAGCTCAGCCGAAGTCAAGCTGTACCCGGCTACCGCGAACCCTTGACAACACAGGATCTGAAGTCCTCCGGCTTTGCCGACCTGTTGGGTCGTAGTCCCTGCTAAAGCGGGACGAAGCCCAAAGGGTAAACAACATGGCAAAATCGATTCCATCCATTGAATCCACCAACGGGGAATTCCAGAAGATGGTGTTTTCGAAATGATATTGGGTATGATGCAGGACCATTATCTTTTCTTTGCCATGTTGTTTCTGCAACTTTGGGGTTTACTATTTCACCACCTTATAGGGATTTTCACCTCCCCAGTAATACTCGGCAGCTAAATCATAAGGAGGATGGGCGACACTGCGGTAGGGAACAACCCGTTTGGCCCAAGCCTTTTGAGATTCAAGCACTTTTGCAAAGAAGGCATTTTTCTTTGAAAAATCCGCCGCGACTTTATCCCAACCGGTCAACACTTCCTGGAGAATGTCGCGAGGCGTTTGCACAACCGTCACACCGTGCTCATCAACGAGTTTGGCCAGATCCTGGCTATTGCGATCCAGCATTTTTATGGTAAAGTGTAGGGCTTCGGCCATGGAGGCGTATCTGACGATGGCTTTGAGATCATCCGGGAGCTCGTCCCACTTATTTTTGTTGACGAGCAGTTCCATAAAACCCGTGGGCTGATGGATACCGGGCATGTGGTAATACTTGCGGAGATCGTGAAAGCCCATGGCCATATCCGAGCTGGGATCGCTGTATTCAGCGGCATCGATGACGCCTCTTTCCAGGGCCGGCGCGATCTCGCCGCCGGGCAGGGTGACAACCGACATGCCCATTGCCCTGAATACTTCCGCTGACATTCCGGCAGCGCGGAATTTGAGACCTTTGAAGTCGCCCAGATTTTTAATCTGTTTCTCATACCAACCCTGGGGTTCCGGTGCCTCGCCGAAGGTGGGAAACGCCACCACATTGAATTTCAGTTCTTTTTGCAGAAGCTCATTGTAAAGTTCCAGACCACCGCCCTCAAAGACCCAACCCAAAAAGTCCTCGGTACTCATGCCGAATGGTCCGCCGGCAACGCTGCTGAAAAGGGTCGCGGCGGGATGTTTGCCCGTCCAGTATCCCGGCCAGGCATGGCCGGCATCCAGGATGCCTTTACTGACAGCCCCGAGCAGTTCGAAGGCCGGCACCACCGCACCCGCCGGCATCAGATCCAGTTTCAGGCGTCCACCGGACATCGCCTCGATTTTTTCCTTTAAACCGGTTGGATTGACCTGATGAAAATCGGCAGCCGGCCAGGTACTCTGGATTTTCCATACAAATTTTTTGGACTGAGCAAAGGCAGCGTTGTCAAATGCCGTCAATGAAAACGCCACTCCGATGGCAACGACTAACGTAATAAATCCTATGTGTTTAATTGTTTTGGTCATCTTTGGCCTCCCTTCCTTTTTCAAATGGTTTAAGATGAATGTTCCCAACCAGCGGGGCAGAAATTAAGAATTCCCACCCTGCTTCGACATCCCGTACTTCATTGGCTTTGAGCCCGAGCACGATAGAGTTATTACCGACGTCTAAAAGGACAAATAGACGTCTCGAAATCTTAACGACTCTATGAAAATAGGTTGTATTTATTTAGGTATACGTTTATGCCTCAATCATGGAATAATGGAATTGTGGAACGATGGAGTAGTGGGTTTTGAAAGGCTATAATCTATTGATAATTTTATCGTTCCGCCTTCGGTGGACCATTTACCCAATATTGCAGTGTCCCAAGACCCATTTTTCCAATAATCCAGCATTCCACCATTCCATTTGGGGCGAAGCCCCTAATTTGTCTTTAATGTTAAGAGAAAAGGAAACTGAATGATTGAGAGTTGAGTATTGATCTAAATATGATAAAGTACCTATTGCGATAATCGCCGTTTTCGCCAGAACAGGCCAGTCTCACATCATCGCCGAAGATAAACCGCTCCACGCTTGCCACCTCGTTCAACTATACCGATAGAAAAAGGCGCTTTCTTGAACAATCCGCATTCCACGAATCGATGTCCGGTCGTCTTTCCCGCCGGAGGCTGAATACAGTTTACGGATTTGTTCAGAATAAAAATTAATTAAAATACCCTTGGGGTGTTGTCAATCTTAATTTATTCAGGAACGACCTGACGGTCTTGCGAGGTCTCGGTCAAAGCGTCTGTCCGGGCTACCTGTCTTGATCCCACTCCCGTTTGACCAGATTCAACCGCGCGTAAAATTTCCGATCCCGTTCCCGGCGCATGGCGTCTGCAGCACCGGAGCCGTAATCATAGAACCCGCCCGAAGTTTTGAGCCCGAGCTTTCCGGCCGAAACTTGCTTTTTCAGCAGCTGGGGTGGTTTGAAGTAAGGTTTACCAAGCTTTTCATCCAGGTATTCAAAGACGCTCAGGTAAGTATCGGCGCCGGCCTGGTCCATAATTTCATAAGGTCCGTAGGCCCCCAGCCGGAAACCAAATGAGCTTTTTACGACGCGGTCCACTTCAGCCGGCGTGGCCAGACCCTCCTCGACCAGGGCGATGGCCTCGGCAGCCAGCGCGAATTGAAGTCGGTTGGCCACGAATCCGGGCGCACTTTTACAGACTGTCGGCACCTTGCCTAAATCGGTCAAGAACTGCATGATAAAATCAATTTGAGACTGGCCCGCGCCCTCGGCCGGGATGACCTCCACGCATGGGGTGATCTGGGGCGGATGGAACCAGTGGGTGCCGATTATCCGCTCTGGATTGGGCACGCCCTGCGCCAGTTCGTTGATGTCGTATGATGAGGTGTTGGATGCCAGAATAGCCTGCGGTGCGGCGCTGTCACCCAGGATTTTCCAGATGCTGCGCTTCAAATCGAAATTTTCGCTGACGGCTTCCAGAATATAACCGGCTTCGGCAAAATTATCCTTCAAATCGAGGGTAAAATTGATCCTGGTCAGGGTCTGCTCCTTGTCCGGCGCGTTGAGCTCTCCCAGTTCGATCATATAATCGAGATTGTCTTCGATCCAGCCCCTGGCACGCTGCAGAAATTCATCCGCCTGGTCCACCAGATGGACCCTGATGTTGTTCATGGCCAGAAGTTGGGCAACGCCGTATCCCATGATGCCCGCGCCAACCACCAGCGCGGTGTCGATCGTTTCAATGGTCGAACTATTATGCATTTTCATATTCTTCATCTTTTCCCATTCAAAATTCGATGTTGGACGTTCGATGTTCGACCTGCCCGCAATGCCTCGAAGCCGGTATGAGGCAAATTTAAAAACTTGACTTATATACCGACGTTTACACCAAGCCAAGGAACTATGCATGGCAGGCGGGTGTTCAATTTAACCAATGATTCTTCCACGGTGCTCCGGTGTAAAAAATAAATTAGCGCTCATGGGGGAGACATCGGCCTCGCGGGCAATATCCATTCGGGCCGGTCGACTTTTTGTCTTCCGCTGTTTCATTAGTGAGCGGTCCAGCCGGCGTCCAGCAACAGCACGTGGCCTGTAACCAGACTACCTGCCGGCGAAGTTAAATACAGTACGGCTCCGGCGACCTCGTCGGGTGTGCCGAAACGTTTCAGCAGATTTTTGGATAAAGCGTATTCCCGAAATTCGGGATCGGCCAGAAAGTCTTTGGTCAATTCGGTTTCAATGTAGGTCGGTGCCACGGCGTTGACGAGAATCCCGTGGCGAGCCCAATCCCGAGCTAATACTTTGGTCACCAGGTTCAGGCCCGCCTTGCTGGCGCAATACGCAGCCCGTTTGAGGAGGGCGATGGAGCCGGCTTGAGAAGTAATATTAATGATCCGGCCGCCACGACCTTGTCCGATCATCACACGGCCGACGGCCTGAGCCATGAAAAAAGCCCCTTTGAGGTTGATGTTCATCATGGCATCCCAGGCGTCTTCGGTAACATCGACCGATTCCTGCGGGATATTGATACCCGCGTTGTTGACCAGTATGTCGATGCCGCCCATGGCCTGAGCGATATCGTTGACCAGATTCGGGAGTTGCTGAATTTGGGTCAAATCGGCCGGAAAGACCGCCGCTGATCGTCCCAGGTCTTTGATTTTCTGCGCCACGGATTCTAGTTCGTTTTGACTGCGGGCCACCAGCGCCACATCCGACCCAGCGCGGGCAAGGGCCAGGGCAACAGCCCGACCAATACCCCGGCCGGACCCGGTTATTAAGGATATTTTACCGCCAAGGTCGATAGTAGAAAAACCGGCTTCTTTTGCTTCAGCCATAGGGCACCTCTTGTAAAAATGTTGTCAGTTTATAGGTTGGATATGTGGTTTGAAAAATGCGAGTGTCGATGATCGGATGGCCATTGGGGTCTCCGCTGTAATCCCGGGCCATGCGTTTATCTACCGGCAATGCGATGATATAATATCGCGTTGATATTATGAGATATAGATCAAGATTCAGTGCAACGTCTGATTCAGCTAGCATACCATTTATGGGATGTCAAGCCCGAGAATATTTATTGACTCTTGAAAACATTCTGGCTAAAGCTTGATCGTTATATTCACTTACAAACACTTTCATCAGCGGATTTATTGCCTCCAATACAGAACCAGCATCGGTTTGCGCTCAGAACCATTAAACTTGGCCAAAGAAATAAACTTATGATGACCTAAATTTAAAGATTTTGGCTTATAAAGACAACTAAGCTTTTTCCGAGACTGCGCTCGGAAAAAGGGGCCAATGGCAATTGAAGATTGAAGATTGAAGATTTGTGGAGGTCGCTCCCGGCCGTCGTAGCCATAGGCTAATATGGCGGAGTCTGCTCGCTCCGTCATTTTAATGATTGTTTTGTTAGAATTGATAGAATTCCTTAAATATTCAATATTCAATCGAAAATATTCAATCTGTTTCTTACAACATGTTGTCAGGAAAAAGGCCCTAAGGGC
>Ga0126326_1000101_pt1 | contig 47224 bp, 42 predicted proteins | sample InaspJWI67metaG_FD_94485 | JGI IMG/M metagenome (GOLD analysis project Ga0126326, IMG submission 94485) | Marine gutless worms symbiont microbial communities from Oahu, Hawaii - Inanidrilus sp. 1 OAHU.JWI-67 metaG | ecosystem: Host-associated > Annelida > Digestive system > Unclassified | place... | reverse complement strand
TTATCCTGGTTCATGGGTGGTGTATCCTTTCCTTTTTAGTGTGGCCGGTTGACTGCTGCTAACAATCTACCGGTGGATACACCGCCTTTTCCTTTAAACACAACTTTTAAATATAACTCAGTGAAGAACGGCCCCCTTTGTCCGTATTATCAACTTGATGTATCAGAAAGCCGATATTTATGATACAATTATTAAAAATTCGGCAAGCTGTTGGGATGTCGGCATTTCAAAAAATCCTCTTGGATAAAATTTATGATATTGGATATCAGAGGTTATGCTTCATACAGCACTAAGAGAAGGTTTAACATGAAAAGAGCATTTAAACTAATATTGTACTTGGCGTTTCTTTATTCTATAACCACCTTTGCATATGCTGATACTGAATTAACAAAATCATATATTACTTCTGAGATCGGTAAAATGTGTAGTCAGAAATATAACGGATATAAAATAATCGATATTTCAAAATCAATTAATGGATTAACTATCGTATCTATTAGACCTCCATACAGAGAGTTTCCAAATCAAATAATTTTTAAATTCAATTCAAAAGAAAAAAAATGGGTCAGGGTGTACGAAACTTTGTGTATTGGAATTGAAGATGCACCCAGTGAGATATTAGATTTGCATACTACAGATGATGTAGTAGATGTAATTATTGGGGAAAATATATTATTTGGTGAGAAATTTAAAAAAATCAATAAAATAGCCAATGCAAAAAATCTAATTTTCATACCTTATACCCACTTTCAACACATGCATGGCTTTGACGATGTTCAATCGTACTACACCATTGATAAAACAAAATTTCTTGAATTTGCAGTCCTATTAAAGGGTGACAAATACACAGAAAAATATCGCACTGATACCTGCATGATGTATGACATGCCGAACATCACAAATACCCGATTCTTTTATGAGGATAATACTTACATAATAGAAACTGAAACTGATAACCGCCAGCGATGGATGGTATTGTTCAAAGGAATTGATGAAAAATTCGAGTATATCCTGGACAAGAAAATCATAGTAGAAAGACTTTGACATATCATATTAATTCAGGATCGGTTAACTTGGTATAAATCCAGCGAAAATTGAATAAATTACACGAGAGGTCAGCATGTCCTTTATTGCACCCAAAGATGTGACCGGAAGAGTTCCGCGAAACTATCGAATGAACCGGGAAATTGCTGAAAAAATCGATAGCATATCCTACGAAGTCGGAGAAAACCAGACGTACATTCTGGAATGCCTGTTGGCATATGCTATTGAGGCATGGGAGAAAAAAAAGAGTAAAAACATTTTTAAACGGAATAACTCGAATAAGAAGAGAAGGGGCACATTTTAAATAGTAAATATTGACAATTTTCCCTGCCTTCAAAAAAAGAAAGGGGTCACATCTTAAATATTAAATATTGACAAACCACAATGCCTTTTATATACAAATCTGATCTCATAAAAATCCTCAAAAAACGACAGTAAGGTTAAATACCTGAATCCTGCATGAAAACTAACGAGAAGTTAGGAAAAAGATAAATAACAGTAGATTGCAAATATTTGAGAAGTAAAACCTAATACCCGTCAAGTAAAAAGGAAAATGGTCGATTATTCCTCATCAATTTTCACCCTTTAGGCGCCGATATGATTTACAATATCCAGGATATCCTCAACTCTCCGGGCCTCAAAGTCCGGCTGGACGTTCCAGGTGGAGGCTTCCGCTGTTGGATCGTAGCTGGCGCCGATACTGATAATTCTCAAATCGACGTTTTTTTTCTGCAACACATGATTGGCGGCACGGGCGCATTGAATATCGGTTTCATGATCGCCGATATAGCATATACAACCGGATTCCATTGCAGACAGCTTTTCAATGCAATTCAACAAGCCATCCGGCTTTGGTTTCTGCCTGTCTAATTCAACCTCCTCATAACCGACGATGTACTTGAAATATTTCAGTAATTGGCATTTTGCCAGATTCTGCGCAATGCTGCTCCTGGAATTCTGAGAAACGATACCCTGGGGAAACCCGGCCAAGTCGCTGATAACCTTGTCGATGCCTTTATAGAACGCAACTTGGGTATCGTCATCGAGCTGGTAGGCTGTCCACAGCCGGCCCGCCTCGTCAATCTGCCTTTCGGACAGGTTGAATTCCTGCCGGTAAAGCTCGCGCCAATTAGAAACCCGGCGATTGACAGTATAATAATTGTCGAGTGAGTTTAAGACAGAAAACTCATCGGCAGAGATTGCGGTAATACTTTCGATTATATTTCTGGTCACATTCAGATTTTTGTGTCGGGTATCCACCAGGGTTCCGTCATAATCCCAGATGATCGACTGGATATTCAGATTTTTCACAATTGTTCCTTTTTTAATGGGTATCTTTAAGTATGTCTCACCTGAACTTTCTATTTTGTCTCGAAGTTTCTGAAGACCTGCATTTCCATGGTTAAAGATGACAGTTTAATGTGTTTTCCAGGCCCTATTTTAGAACCTTACCATATCATATCAGATAATTGGCTCGGGCCGTCCCTAATTCTCGGCTATTCATATCATTGCACTTGACCGGTTCGGCCCGAGTCACATATACCACTGGGCTCATTCAGAATACCGGTTCATCTATCAGGGCAAATCCGGTAATCGGAACCAGGTGATCGAGCGACCCGTATGGGGGGTTGTGAAATCATCATTGCATGGTTTCCCCCAGGCTCCGCCAAGCGTAATCCAATCCTCAAAGTAGCGCGACTCGACCCGGCAGCTGAGCCCGTCATAGTGTGGGACCTCGGCCGTGCATACACCGTCTGTACATGGAGGATTGACCACGTCAAACAAGAACTCGTCATGGTTGACGCCATCGTACACGGTTGAAAGGATACCACGAACTTTGTACTGCTCTGCGCCGGTGTCGGTGAAAACAACCTCATCGAACCCGTTTCCCAGCGATTTTACCTCAAGAACATCCACCGGGACCGGAGACGGTGCATCGACCATGTCGCGGGTGATGGAAAAGGCTCCTGCAAATTTGCACTTCTTCGCCTTGATGACCACTTCCCAATCTCCGAGAACGTTAGATAGCTGCCCCAACCATACAAAGTAGTCCATCATGTGATAGCGGTTCCCCCTGGCGTCCGTAAAAACGTAAAAGGCACTCCGGGTCATTTTGAAGCTCAGGTCCCTGGTAGTATTGGTGAACACCACCTTCTTAATTTTCTTTCCCATCTTCAGCGCTTCTTCTTTAGTGTCAAAATAGCCCGCTTCCACGACGAGCTTGGGGCTTCGCTTTAAGGCTATGACCCCATAAGACGAAGAGACAAGACAGCCCAACATATTGAAGCGGCCATAACGGAAAAATTTGTATCTGGATAGCCAAAACAGGTTTTGTTGTCAATGAAAAGAATGGGTACGGATCTATAACAAAATTGGTAGATAACTTCATGAATTCAAACTCAATTTTCAAAATGGTGACGGTTTTGCTGTCGGGGATATAAATGGCGACGGAATAGATGAAATTGTGCATGGAGACCAAAATCAGCCTATAAAACTATTATTAAGCAAATCGTGATCATATATTGGACTTAGGGTTCGTTTAAAAATAACTTCACATTTTGGAAGTCGATCCATCCCGTCCGGCTACGTTGCGGAAGCTCGAACTGACTGAAGGCAACGTATTGAGAAAGAAAAAATTTAAAAACGTTTCCATTTTCAAATTGCTTTAGTATGGGTATATGAAAAAATTAAGCGAGGAGGGATTATGGAAAACATCTCAAAGGCTGCAACCTTTCTTGCGCAACTGCGATTCGAGCTCAAACAGGAGATTGATATCCCGCAAGACATTCGACCTGCAGATCCATCAGCCGGGTATGCCGTTCAGGATGAACTTGTTAATCGACTTCTTTCAAAGAACGCGGGACACATCGTCGGATATAAAGTGGCTTGCACGAATAAACTCGCGCAAGAACTTCTGGGGACTGATACCCCGTTCTACGGCTGTCTGCTCTCACCTTTTGTGTATCAAAGCCCGGCACATCAAAAGGCGGGTAATTTTTCCATGCGTTGTATCGAAGCCGAATTTGCTTTTGAGTTGGCCGACGATTTGCCCCGGTCAAGTGCACCATACGATGCAGATCGCGTCGCCGCCGCAGTCTCTGCATTGATCCCCGCCATAGAAATCGTCGACACCCGGTATACCGACTGGACAAAGGTTGCCATTCCTTCACTGATTGCCGACAATGGATGCAATGGAGGATGGGTTCAAGGTCCACCCTGCACCGAATGGCAACAATTCGATCTGAAAACACACCGGGTCGATCTCATTGTCAACGGTGAGCCAAAGCTAAAGGGGTGCGGTTCGGAAGTGTTGGGTCATCCGCTAAACTCACTGACCTGGCTGGCCAACGCGTTGTGTGAACAGGGAAAATTCCTAAGAGCAGGGGATTTGGTCAGCACCGGGGTGTGCACGAATATTTATCTTGCCGAACCCGGCGATGAGCTGATTGCCGATTTCGGAAAGTTGGGAACAGTTGAATTAACCGTCAGCGGGTCTTCCCAAACCCGATAGACCGCAATGCAAGCGTAAATAGCTGAAAAGCCCACATGCTGCTAAACGGAAGGGTAGGAAAACCTCGGGGTCATCCATAGTTATTCAATATTCCGTCAAGAGTGTAAGCCTGATTTGGTTATCCCATCGATGAAATCCGCGTATGATATTATTTATAGCGGTTTTCATAAATACGTTCCGTTTGAGCCATTTCAAATTAAAAAATATATAGCGTTTGCGTAAAGCCATCAACGTCATGATGGTCCGGAAAATGTCGTAAAACCACCGGTATCGGAACGTTATTATGACAAACGCCATACGTCCTCAAAATCTGCACTTTGAGTGGAATTTCATGTCGAAAGTTCGGTGTCTATTTCGGTGGGGTCAGTGGTGCAGTAATAACTATTTTGCATAAGCGGGTATCAGAGGAGGCAGCGAAAAACCATCGATTCAAACGCGGAATAGATGAGGTTAAAAAGCGAATTCTAAGGTATGTCTTTTAATATGCATTCAGCCCAATCAGGCAGTGGATCAATTGCATATTCTCGTAAACCCTGCTTCACTGTTGCAACTACCTTAAAAGGATTGTCCCGGGAGGAATTGTTCAATAGCCTGGCTTCGCTGGCCAGAGGCAGTGCTTTCGCTATATTCTTGGTGATGCGAGGTATCCGGCTGTGTATCTTGGCAACCGGTACATTGTGGCCTCCTTCTGCCACGCGCTGATAAACCCGTGCCTCGTTAAGCTCCGATGTATCCAAATGGATATAGACAAAAATGATATCGTAGCTGTTCGCCTTAGCTTCGGCAACAAAATCTATCTTGGATACATGAGAAAATACTGTTTCATAACAGAACGTTATGCCTTGATGAAGGAATTTTTCCCGAATTTTATCAACTAAACTTGCCGCTTCATAACCGACGTATTCTGGATTAACAGGGTTGATTATTTTGGCGATCACGTCAGCATTAACGAGCCTGATGCCTTTGGGGGCCAAAAACTTCTCATAGAAGGTTGTTTTCCCAGCCCCATTACCGCCGGCTAAGATCCATAACTGTTTTGAAACAGTCATTCTTGAACCTTAAATTCTCCATTATGAAACCGACCTGTCTGACGCATACCAGTAGCAGAATTCACCCTATCAATAAGACCCGGCATTTTCTGACTCGCCTCATAATACACGGCAGATGATGTCACGTTTTTCGCAAGCTCTCCACTTTTTCGACTTTCTTCAAGTGAATCAAATACATCAACCGGGTCTACAGCCATCGATTCGACCGTTTCGACTTTAATTTTTTTAAAGCCCTGAATTACAGCATAAACATCGGTGAAGTCCACCACGAGTTCTACGGCTCTGCCTAATTCAGCCCAGAACTCGATCTGTTTAGGAGCTGTTCTTTTGTTTATCGAACCTTCTCTCTTAGCGGCTTCCAGCAGTGTCGAATCCAATCTTATGGGACTTGTTATAGCGCTTGCCATAGATTATCCTCCCAATAAAATCCATTATGCTACGTTTGTCGGATTGTGTAACCTATTTGTCGATATCAATCCCGAAAATTTTTCTATCTCACTGAAATAATAACCAAACTTAGTCCAAGCCGAATAGCCGAAGTTTCGTCCGCACCAAAAGATGCATTCTGCTACAAATGTAGCGTCTCGCTGCATATTTGTCAATTAAAATTACATCCATATTTTAGCCGGCGGTATTCCTTGCGTCGGCGAAAGAAAATGCATAGAACGTTGTGATAGTTTCTTTGATCCATGTCATCTATTGATTGGCTTGCAGATGATTTCATGGATGCGCAGTGCGCTTAACCGGGCAGTGGACCCAGCGGTGGCAACCAGAGCTGTATCCGCTCCGGAGACGGTACCTGCAACCGCAATAACTTTCTCTCCAATCCCGATACACCCTCCGTCACAGGCCATCAAAAGGATCTCCAGACAAACCTTGGTTCCCTGCCCAAATGTGCGAAGAAGGTTGGCCATGGCCTGGGGAGCGTGTGTACCGTAAAAATCTACAGTGTGAAATAACATCGTTCCGAAATGAACCTGGTGGTTCTTCGCCCGAAGCTCAGCTACCAATTCCTGTGGGAAAGGATGGTCTTTGCCTTTGAAACCGAATTGCCATGGAACGATGACTAAACGGCGCTCTGTTTCGGCGACGGCGTTCAGGAAATCTCTCGCGGTTGCCCCTCGGGTCGATGCCACCACAAATCGATTTATTCCCCTTGCTTGAGCTCTCTCTTCAACCAGCCGAATGACTTCGGCTGTATTGCCTTTGCCCGGTTTTTCGAAATAGACGATCTTTTCTTGCATAAATTTTCTCCTCCAAAAATAAATTCACAAAAAAATCGATCAGCCTAAATTGGCAAGTTGCGTGAATTTGTAGCATCTACTATGAAATTAAAAAAAAATAAGCAAGAAGTATTGATCAGATGCTTAACTCATTACGCCAGCGGATTGTTGCTGCCGGTGCTTTGCATCATTATTATCGGCCGAGGGATCGATCGGGGGAATGTCCTTCAGGAATTGGCCGACAAACGCAAGTTTGTCGATCGGCGCTGCCAGGGTGGTGAAGCAGATCCGGTAATCAGGGGACCTTCTCGTTACATGTTCGGTTAGAAGTGACTTACAATCCCTGCCATAAAAGAGGCTGTTATTCTTGACACAGATGGGGATGCTCCGGACAGCCTCGTTGCCGCGGCATCCACCTTTAAAGCTCGAAAGGATATCGAATTCGGCCGGAACGCAGCAGTGAAAAATATGGTGGAGGGATGGGTTTACACTCGACAGCATAAGAAAAAAACTCTGGAATATCCAATGGCCCCCAATCGAGAGAAACTAGGTGGCAATAGTAAACAGATCCATCAGAATTGGATGATAATTCAGTTGATCCCATATGGTTTTTGCCTGAGATAACCATTCTATCCAACACCGGCGATCTCTTGATAATTTCAACTCGAAGTCTATATTATGGCCTTAGGGCTCACTCAAAAATAAATTCACATTTTATGCGCCGATGCATCTCCTCTGGGCTATTAACACGCTGATGCATCCCGTATGGCTGCGTTGCGAAAACTCGGAATATCTCGATATTCCTGCGCATTCGAGCCTTGCCCGACGGGCTCCGCAACGCTTAAAATTGTGAATTTATTTCTTCGTGAACCCATAACGAGTTAATTCATGAATCGTAAAAATTCAGCCACTACGGCATTAAGAATGAGATAATAAGGAATCTGAAATGAAAGCCGTTGAAATAAACGAATACGGCCCTGTAAATGTATTAAAAGTGAACGAAAGTGTACCGATACCGGATATAGCCCCTAACGAAGTGCTGATTCACAATAAAGCAACCAGTGTAAATCCGGTGGATACGCGCAAACGAATCGGTTATGGGCGTTCAATTTTCGTTAAAAAGCGACGTCGTGAATTTCCTTGGATTATGGGCAACGACGCTGCCGGTGTAATAACAAAAATAGGGAAAAAAGTTTCAAAGTTCAATATCAATGATGAAGTGTTTAGCGCGCTGAGTGGCTATAAGCAGGGGGCTTGGGCAGAGTTCGTTCCCGTGCCTGAAGATGCAGCAGCTAAAAAGCCTAAAAATCTAAGCTTTGAGGAAGCTGCATCTATCCCATATGTGGCCCTAACCACATGGGCGGCAATCGTGGATCGAGGAGGTCAGAATCCGGGAGAAGGAGCAGGTAAAAAAGCATTGGTGCATGCAGGCTCCGGTGGTGTCGGCAGTTTTGCGATTCAGCTGCTAAAAGCATGGGGATGGTATGTAGCCACGACTTGCAGCACACGGAATGTTGAACTGGTAAAAAGTTTGGGGGCAGATGAAGTCGTTGACTACACAAAAGACGACTTTGCTAAAATTTTAAAAGATTATGACTTGGTTTACGACACGATTGGATTAAATGTGACAGGGAATGAAATAAAATCATTATCGATACTCAAACAAAGCTCAAGGGCCGTTTATGTCAGCATCGTACACCCGGTTGTCAATTCATTGGATCACTATGGTCTTATACTGGGGGCGCTGAAAGTTATGATGGACTTGACTAGAAAAAAAATAATGAATCGGGGAATAGGCTACCATTGGGCCATTTTCAAACCCAATGGCAAGGCGCTAGATCTGATTAGAGAATATATCGAGGCCGGCAAGATAAAACCTGTTATCGATAGAAAATACAACATTCAGCAGATGACCGAGGCTCACAAATATATCGAGACCGGACATACAAGAGGCAAGGTTGTGATAAAAATATGATTATTAAGAAGAAATAAATAAATATTTTAGTTGGACCCATTTATTTTTTAATCAACGATCTGCGTGCAATCCAGCACCGAAAGATCGGGCAATAGCGGTTGTCATAAATACGTTCCGTTTGAGCCATTACAAAATAAGGAGGTTCTTATTACGTTTCCAAGTAAAAGTAGTTTGTGACAACCGCTATAACCAGGCAGTAATTGCCATTTTCATCCTCATGCTACACCCATTTTCGAAGGGAAGAAAAGGCCGGGGTGGATTCTATAAATCCGTCCCAGCCTTTCCTGGTGAAGGAGGCTTGGTCTTTTTTAATTTTCAAATACGATTCGTGTAAACACCCCGGCATGATCCGACGGCCATAGACCGCTGGGAGTCATAAAAACTTTATGAGCGCCTGTTCGGATACCGAGGACGCTTTTAATCTCCTTATTATAATTTTGCGAAAGAAAGATGAGATCGATGCGTGAGGTTAGCTGGGCGTTCGGGTCATCGACGGTTTCATTAAAGCCGCTGGTGAAACCGCTCCTTGGCCAGAATAGCAGGTCCCATGCATCTAAATATCCGAAATAATCCTTTGCCAGCATATAGGGCGGTACATATTCAATTCCTCCCGCGCCGGGTAGCGGCAACCCCTCCTCGTCAAGATCCTCGGGATAATATCCCAGACCCGGAACATCTTCCGGAGAGCTGTTGAAATCACCGGCCAGGATGATCTGTTTTGGCTCATAAAAGAGAATTGTTAAAAGCTCCCTCATCTGGGCCGACTGGAAGACTCTGAAGATGCTGTACGGTGAGCTGCGCACTTCAAGGTGTGTATTAACGAAACGATAAACTTGACCATCAACATCAGCATCCACGGCAACCCAGCCCCGTTTAAATTCCAGTTCAACGCCACCGATGGATACACTTAAAAAATATGTGTAGCTGGCCATCGCCGGGTTAGACGTTTCCACATCTCCACGCACCAGAATGACATCACGATCCACTAAACGCACATCATCGAAGGTGGGAATGGGGTCTGGATGTCCCGGAATGGTAATGAATCCGGTCAGCATGGGTAATTCCACGTCGGCGTTATCTACCGATGAAATAGCAACCTGGTAATTCAAACCGCGTGCCGTCAGTGCATCGAGAAGAATTTGTAGAAAGTCATAGACGACGACATCGGCGGGTTGTTGCTCGGGATTGATATTTGGTGGACCGAGAGATGGATCGAAAAAGTCGCTTGGAGACTGAATATACCATTTAGATACTTCCTGCAGGCCGATAAGGTGCGGTCTGAGAAAATAAATTTCGTTGGCTATGGCTTCAGCACGTTCAGGGAAATTGGTATATTGAACGGTCTGAAACAGTTCTGCAACCGCTACCGGAATATCTAAACCACCAAGGGCAGGGTCCGGATTTTGCGCAGCTGCAAGCACTTTAAAAATATCCGCACCGAGATACAGGTTCCGCGTCATCACTTTTACTCTATCCTGGTGCCAGCGCTTAAAGTGAAAATACCCACCGGCTGCAGCCGGGATAACATAAGTGCCAATGAGTAAAAAGCAAACGGCGATAGCTACAAGGATTTTATTTTTTTTCATCATTATCCCCTTTGTTTTTGAAAGCCTAGAAATTGGTTAAAGTTCGTCAATATCCCATTGACACCCCTGACAATGTCTCCTCTAAACATCGAGATGCATTTTGCTTTCGCTCATGATAAATCCGAAAAGCCTTCAAGGTATATTTTGTTGTTTGAGACTAACCAAAATATTATTAAGAAGTAAGAAAATAGAGAGTTGAGTATCCGTCCTGCAAATGGGCATGAGTAGTAGAGAGAAGTTTATTCGAATCAACGCTGAGTGCCGGATATAGTCGGAATTGAGCACGCCGCTAAAATTTTAATATTATGAAGTAATTTCAATTGTCAAGGATAATCAGGATAAGTGGCTAAAAATTGGATGAAGGTGACATCCTGAAAGCGCCGGTAAAACCGGCCTGGAGAGGGAGGTGAGGCTTTTGAGCCAAGTCCTTTGCGGAGAAATGCATAGCGATCCGAATTCGCGAGTGCGATCTTGTAGGATGATGGGGAAGGCAACATGATTGAGTGCGCCTATCGAGCACGATGTCAATCTTTTTTGACAGTCTGAAGAAATTAATTCACAATTTGCTGAAGATTTAATAATTTAGTTCGTACAATCGATATAAGTTGAAGCAATAATTTGAACAAATAGGAAGGTATTTTTAAAATGAGCGACCCGAAGAAAGATTTATAGCGGTTGTCATAAATACGTTCCGTTGGAGCCATTACAAAATAAGGAGGTTCTTATAACGTTTCCAGGTAAAAGTAACTTGTGACAACCGCTATATTATTTTTTTCATGCAAATATGCGTATGTTCTTTGAAAATACTGTCTGTGTTTAAATTTATAATCTGTGACACTTATATTGTTTCTTAATCCACAGATTTCGCCTCATAGTTCGCATTTTAAAGGAAGGGACGTCCCTGACCATTGCGTGTCATCCGCGCCCCTTTGCCGCTCTTGGATGTGAACTGAAATTTCTTATTCCGCCTGACCGGACGGCTTCACTGAGCTTACGGCAGAGGATTTAAGCAAACTGCTCACCGAAGCGACCATGCCGCCGATATCACTCAGATTCGATGGGATGATCACGGTATTGTTCTTTTTGGCCAGATTTCCGAATTCCCGGATGTACTGTTCAGCGACGCGCAGATTGACCGCGTCTATCCCTCCCGGTGCTTTGATGGATTCGGCAATTTTCCGGATACCTTCCGCAGTTGCATTGGCAATCAGTTCGATTTCCTTGGCGCGACCTTCGGCCTCGTTTATTCTTTTCATTTTTTCGCCTTCGGATTTTTTTATCGCTTCCTGTTTATCGCCCTCGGCAACGTTCGTAATGGCCTGACGCTGTCCCTCGGATTCAGCTATGGCCGCCCGTTTCTCACGTTCGGCTCTCATTTGTTTTTCCAAAGCGTCTTTTACGCTGTCCGGGGGTTCTATATTCTTGATTTCGTAGCGCGTAATCTTTACCCCCCAGGGATCGGATGCCTTATCAACCGCTTCGATGATGGCGCCGTTTATATTCTCGCGCTCTTCGAATGTGCGGTCCAGTTCGAGCTTGCCGATTTCTGAGCGCATGGTGGTTTGGGCCAGCTGCGTTGAAGCAAACATATAGTTCTCGATACCGTAGCTTGCTTTACTAGGATCCATTACCTGCAAATATAAAACGCCATCAACCTCCACGGCAATATTGTCCCGGGTTATGCAGCTCTGTGATGGAACGTCCACAGCCACCTCTTTTAGAGAATGCTTATAGGCAACACGTTCGATAAAAGGAACCAGTATGTGAAACCCGGCCTCCAGGGTCTTTGCGTATTTGCCCAGTCGCTCTATGATAAAAGCCGACTTCTGAGGCACTATTCGAGCGGTCTTAATAATTGTGACAACAATAAGTAAAACAATACCGGCTGTAACAATCGTACCGATGCCGAAGTTATCCATTTTATTTCTCCTCTCTTTTGCGAATTTTCAAAGTGATGCCATCAACGCCTGTTATTATAGCCCTTTCTCCATTTTTGATATGCTCATCGGAAACCGCACGCCATCTTGCACCTTTGAATTCCACTGCGCCTTCCATTTTGTTTGGAATCACGTCCTGCAAAACGGCGACACTTTGCCCGGTAAATTCGTCCATGTTTTTAGCCTGGTCCTGCACATCGCCCACATGCCCGTAGAACCTGCCCTTAATCCATTTCCTCAGGACCACCAGAAGCAGGATCGAGGTGAATGCAAATAACAGCAGCTGGGACTGAAAAGATGCTGTCAGGCCGACGTGGGTTGTGACCGCCGCAGCCCATGCACCGATCCCGAAAAAAACGAGGATCACACCCGGCACCACGAACTCCAGAAATATCAGTGCCAGGCCCAGCAGAAACCATAGTAATGTCGGATTAAACATTGTTTTCCGGTCGGGCATCAGCTCCGCTACTTTCTCCGTCCAGGGTATCGGACGATTTTCTATTGTTACCCCCTCAAGCTGAAACTTATGGTAAAGTTCCCCGAGATCCTTCACCTCATGCTCAGCCACTTTTAGACGTATTGCTTCTTTGGTGGTTAAGGTCAGGAGCTTGCCTTTTTCCACGACCCCCACAATCTGAAGATCGGGATCTACCATCGCCGCAGCAATATCCCCGGGGTGGTTGCCGGCCTCGGCCGTTGATTTCATCTCTTTCCTAAAATAGGATATAACCTTTTCACTGGCCGGCTTTTCATCCCAATAGGTAAGTTTTACAGGTGTTGCAGCCCCGATGGTACTTCCCGGGGCCATAACGATATGTTTTGTGGCCAGCGATATTAAAGCCCCGGCTGAGATTGCCTTTTTATTGACGAATGCGATCGTATTTATCTTTGTGTCAATCAATTTGTCCTTGATTCTCACGGCAGCGTCCAGCCGGCCGCCATATGTATCGATTTCAAGGATAAGGACTTTCGCATTGGCCTTCTCGGCTTCTTCCAAAACGGATTCAAAATCATCGGCCAATTTTTTATTGATGGTGCCTTTTAACAGCGTGTAGTAAATTTTCCGCCCGTCGTCGTTTTCCGCATGTCCCTGGTAGGCGCCATGAAACAGCGTAATCAAGGCCAGGATCACTAGGGCCGAAATTGTCTTTAAAGGAAGTGTCTTCACACCCAATCCTCCAAGTTTTAGCTGTCAGCCGTTTTTACAGGAGTCCATATACTGCGCCGATATAGACGAAAGGCCGCATTAACGAACGACGGCTTCCAAGATTGTAAAAGCCTGTCCGTTGCTTTCTTGTCAATCCGGCGGGTTACAGAATAATCCAACTCCTAAATTATGTGAGCGGGGTTTTTAATCCACGGATTTCGTCCCGGAGAAAAAGGCTACGCCCCGATGAAATAGGCTTCGCATTTCATTGGGCAGGCATTTCACTGGACAGGTATTTCACAGAGCAGGCCCCGGTGAATTGGTCTTCGAATTTCACAGGGCAGGCAGAATAGACATATTACAATGATTGCGCGGTGGAGATTGCTAAATCTGCCGGGTTTTATTTCCCGCAGTTTCCTGCGCCAGGATAGAATGTATCCGTCACGGAATCCCGTGGTTTGCCGCGGGGAAGTGCATTTCAATTATACCATTCTTTATCCGCCGGGGGGTAAAGGATGAATCATTTTGATATTCAGACAAAACCAATTGTAGCAAAACCATCTGAAAAGTCAATAAAAATCAACACCATACGGAATAGAGACACATCTTGTATATTGCCTATAACCCTGCCTTCTTTATGTAAATCTCAGCCGAAAAAAATCCGTTAGAAATGAAACTTACGACACAAGGTTCAAGACCGTAAATGATCGGCAACAGTGGATTGAAGTGGAACTCTATAGCCTGGACACAACAGGGTAAAAGTTTGTCAACTCAGTCAACAACGGATGTCCCGGAAGTCGCCCTTACAGCCGGCCAACTGTCGAAAGAGCGGGTGCACTCCCCCAGAGAAGCTCGGGCCGATGCCTTCGATCTGTACCCTCTCGAATGCGAAACCGAAAACGAGCCCTAAACCGCCACCGGCGCCGGAATGCCGGGATGCGGGTCGTAGCCGACTATCTCGAAGTCCCCGTATTTGAAATCAAAGAGCGAGTCCACTTCGGTATTGAGTTTCATCTGCGGCAACGCGCGCGGCTGGCGCGTAAGCTGAATATCCGCCTGTTCCAGGTGATTGAGATAAAGGTGGGCATCGCCGAGCGTGTGCACGAAATCCCCTGGCTCGAGGCCCAGAATTTGCGCAATCATCAGGGTCAGCAAAGAATAGGAAGCGATGTTGAAGGGAACGCCGAGGAAGATATCTGCGCTGCGCTGATACAGCTGGCAGGACAGACGGCCGTCGACCACATAAAATTGAAACATCGAGTGACACGGCGGTAGCGCCATTTTTTCGATCTCACCCGCGTTCCAGGCCGACACTATATGACGTCGAGAACTGGGATTCGATTTTATCTGCTCCAGCACCCGGGTGATCTGATCAACATGCCTTCCATCGGCCGTTGGCCAGGAGCGCCACTGATAGCCGTAAATGGGACCCAGGTTGCCGTTCTCGTCGGCCCATTCGTCCCAAATCGACACCCCCATTTCGTGAAGACTATTGATGTTCGTGTCACCACTCAAAAACCATAGCAACTCGCCGATAATTGAACGAAAATGCAGTTTTTTGGTAGTGACCGCCGGAAATCCTGCGAACAGATCAAAGCGCATCTGGTACCCGAATACGCTTATGGTTCCCGTACCCGTGCGATCGTCCTTGAAGACGCCGTTTGTTCTAACATGATGTAATAATTCGAGATATTGTTTCATAATGATTTCTACCGGATGTTAAGAAGTTCCTAATTATTTCACAGGTCGGGGAGTTTTTTAAGCGTATCCAGAGACTGTGAGGGTTTAGATCATCCGGATTAAACGCTACTGGATTCCTGCCTTCGCAGGAACGACGGTCATTCCATCCGAAAACTCCCCGAACCCTGAATTATTTAAACACGGAAAGCTTGCGATGAATGGCAGTAATAAAAGCAGTTACAACTTTTAAAAACGTATACCAGAAATCTTGTATGTCAATCCCCCGGCAAACACATTATGTTGTGGTTGCGCAGGGGGACTGGGTTGGAAACTACGCTATGATATCGGATCGTCATGCGATCGATTAAATGTAAAAATATCTATATATGGTGGTTGATTTTTTTCAATCACTATATATAGTGTATATATCGGTTTTATTTCACTGCGTTCTTGAAATTCAATCAGTATGACGACTGACTCACCGGGCAACGGATTTTTTGTGCCTTGATTCGGACACTTCTAGTGCGCCGGACAGGGCTCAGGTTGCTCCTTCTGCGTTAGATACACCCTCCAACGGCCTCTGATCTACCCCAGGCACGGCCCAAGGCACGGCGTTATCTATGTGCTCAGCTGTCATATTTCCTGAAATTTGCATGAATATTAATGAGAATATGAAAGCCTCCGATTTTTCCGCCTTTGGAGGGCCTGTGCGAAATGCAGGTGTCTAATTTAGATGAAGGATGCTAGCGATGGCGCATTACTATGTAACCAAAAGAAACGGCGAGAAAGTTTTATTCGATTCGGATCGAATCAAAAAGGCCGTCGAAAAGGCCTGGAAAGCGGCTGAATATCCTGACGAATCAGACCAGTTCGAGCGGGTTATTGCAGATATAATCAATGAGGTCCATACCATCTTCACGGATGCGTCCATCGGTGTTGAGGACATTCAGGATGTCGTTGAGAAAAACCTGGTAAATCATGGGTTGTATGAAATTTCGAAAAGATACATCCTCTACCGCGAGAGTCGCGCCAAGATCCGTGATCAAAAGAAACGGACGGTTGCCGAAAAAGCTGAACAGGGCCGCTTAAAGCTTCGTAAAAGAAGCGGCGATCTTGTGCCGTTTGATAAAGAAAAAGTGATGAACACGTTGACACGGGCAGGGGCAGGTCATGAAATCAGCATCGATATTGAGTTGATCTATGAGGAGTTACTAAAAAATATTTATGACGAAATAACGACGACGGATTTAGAGAAGGTGCTGCTTCTTTCCACCGTTGCATTTATCGAAAAAGAGCCCCAACTGAGTTTTGTTGCCGCCAGATTGCTGATCCAGAGAATATATAAACGCGTTATCCTAAAGTCGGTGTACCGTGCTAATTTCGAATTGGAAGCCAGGAAAGCATTTGTTCGAGGCATTCAGCGCGGCGTGGCCGACAAACTTTATGATGAACGCCTTTTAACATTTGATCTTGACTATCTCGCCTCCAAACTGGATTTCAGCAAAGACGCAGTCTTTAAATATATCGGCGTACAAACACTGTATGAACGCTATTTGGTCAAATCTCAGCAGCAACTCATCGAAACGCCCCAGGCCTTTTGGATGCGTGTTGCCATGGGTCTGGCCATTCTGGAAAAAGATCGCGAGGAAAAAGCATTTGAATTTTATGAACTGATGTCGTCGCTGTCGTTTATACCCTCCACGCCGACCCTTTTTCATTCCGGCTTGTCTCACCCGCAGCTGTCTTCCTGCTATTTAAGCATCGTCAATGACGATCTGACGCATATTTTTAAAGTCATAGGGGACAATGCCCAGTTGTCTAAATGGTCCGGGGGCATCGGCAACGATTGGACGCGGGTGCGCGCCACCAATGCGCACATATCAAGTACCAACGTCCAGAGCCAGGGGGTCGTTCCGTTTTTAAAAATCGCCAACGATACCACCGTTGCGATTAACCGCAGTGGCAAGCGCAGGGGGGCAACCTGCGCCTACCTCGAAACCTGGCATCTCGATATCGAAGAATTTCTCGATTTGCGCAGAAACACCGGTGATGACCGCCGCCGAACCCATGACATGAATACCGCCAACTGGATTCCCGATCTATTTATGCAGCGGGTTCAAAACGGCGGGACCTGGACGCTGTTTTCACCGGATGAGGTGCCGGATTTACACGATTTGTATGGCAAAAAATTCAATGAACGCTATGAATATTACGAGCGTGAAGCCGACGCCGGTCGAATAAAGCTCCATAAAAAGATCGATGCGGTAGCGCTTTGGCGAAAAATGCTCACGCGGCTGTTCGAAACCGGGCATCCCTGGATTACGTTCAAAGACCCCTGCAATATCCGCTCGCCCCAGAAGCATATCGGGGTGATTCACAATTCCAATCTGTGCACCGAGATTACGCTAAACAACTCGACGGATGAAACCGCTGTCTGCAACCTGGGTTCCTTAAACCTTTTGAACCATATTCAAAACAGCGCCATCGACCAACAACGGCTGGCGGCGACGATCAAAACCGCCGTCAGGATGCTGGACAATACCATCGATCTGAATTTTTATCCGACGCCTGAGGCTGAAAACGCCAATTTAAGGCATCGTCCCATCGCGCTGGGCTTGATGGGTTTGCAGGATGCGCTGTTCAAACTGCGGCTGCCGTTCGAAGATGAAAATACCCTTGAATTTGTGGATGCAACCATGGAGTTCATCGCGTATCATGCCATTGCATCTTCCTGTGGTCTGGCCCGGGAACGCGGGGCCTATAAAAGTTTTGAGGGCTCGTTGTGGGATCAGGGCATTTTTCCATTGGACAGCCTTGACGTGCTTGAAAAAGAAAGGGGCGCGGCCGTAAATGTCAACCGCAAAAAACGGATGGACTGGGATGCACTCAAAGAATCGGTTGCAACCTGGGGGATGAGAAATTCGAATGTGATGGCCATTGCACCGACGGCAACCATTTCCAATATCGCCGGCTGCTTTCCAAGCATCGAGCCCATCTACAAAAACATTTATGTCAAGTCCAACATGAGCGGCGAATTTACAGTGGTGAACGACTACCTGGTAAAAGATTTGAAGCGGATGGGCTTGTGGACTGAGGATATGCTGGACCAATTGAAGTATTATGACGGCAACATCGATAAAATCGAATCGATTCCCATAGAATTGAAAGCACTCTATAAAGAGGTCTTTGAAATCGATCCGATTCTACTGATAAAAATTACGGCGCTGCGATCGAAATGGATCGACCAGAGTCAGTCCCATAATGTTTTCATGCAGGGGACCAGCGGAAAAAAGATGGATGCAATCTACACCGCTGCCTGGGAAATGGGATTGAAGACGACTTATTATCTGAGAACCATGGCGGTTAGCCAGATCGAAAAATCGACACTTGATGCCGTGAAATACTACTTTACTCAAAAAAGAAGTCACCTGAATGAACCGAATTCTTCAACGCCGACGGCGACCGGCCGGGACAATGGAAATTTCAGCTCGGGGGATAAAACAACCGCCAGGCCCGTCACTAATTATAAGGACATATTGAATCCCGATTGCGAAGTGTGTCAATGATTATATCAAACAGAGTGAAAATTCACCGCCCCTGTATACACCCCGCGCAGCAGGGCTCCGCGGAAGTAAAAAGAGACATCCGCGTGCACAGCCCATCCGGGGTGATATTGCAATTCGAATTGTCCCTCTTTCAGGGGGATCAGCAAGCCACCGTCAGGGTTGGTATTTGACTTGAAAGGAGCAGATACGCATGCCGATCATTAATAGTTCTAAAACGGATCCAAATAAAATACTTCCCATGACCTATATGTGGGCAAGAGAATACTATAAAAGCGGAATTGCCAATAACTGGACGCCCGAGGAAATCCCCATGCAGGATGATATCGAACAATGGCGGTCGTCATCCTTTTTGAGTCCCAAGGAGAGGCGGTTCGTATTATGGAATCTCGGTTTCTTCTCGACGGCAGAGTCACTCACCGCAAACAATATCGTCCTGGCCGTGTATCATCATGTTACCAACCCGGAATGCCGCCAGTATTTGCTTAGACAGGCCTTTGAGGAAGCCATCCATACCGATACGTTCATTTATTGTTGCGACTCTTTGGGTCTGGATCCGGAGGAGATTTACACCATGTATGCAACGATTCCTTCGATCAAAGACAAGGATCAATTCGTCGTGGACCTTACCCGGAGTGTCGACAATCCGGATTTTACAACCGTGGGCGAACAGAATATTCAAAAATTCATCCATGATTTAATCGGATTTTATGTCATCATGGAGGGCATCTTCTTTTATGCCGGTTTTGCGATGATGCTCGCGCTCAAACGGCAGAATAAAATGGTCGGCATCGGTCAGCAGTTTGAATATATCATGCGCGATGAGAGCCTTCACCTGGCCTTCGGCTGCGATTTGATCAACACCATAATCGATGAGAATCCGTCGGTATGGTCGGTGGCTTTTCAGACCGAGATTACGGAACTAATAATAAAGTCGGTTGAACTGGAAAAAATATATGCCCAGGATGCTTGCCCGGAGGATACCCTGGGAATTAATTCGCATCTATTCGGTGAATATGTGGAATATGTCGCTGACAGGCGGCTCGAGCGCATACGGCTAAAAAAAGTTTTCGGGACCAGTAATCCCTTTCCATGGATGAGTCAGTCTACCGATCTCAACAAGGAAAAGAACTTTTTCGAAACGCGTGTCACCGAATATCAATCCGGCGGCGCCCTGGTTTGGAGCTAGCCATAAATAAGCAGACATGGTCTCCTGAAGATTAAAGAATTATTCACCACAAAGACACAGAGAACACAGAGAAGTTGTTTTTTTGCCGGACCGGGAGACGACGGTCCGGCGAAAGTACCTGGTCCTGAGGGTAGTCAGCAAATCGCGCTGCAATATCCGGCAACTACCGGCAGGTTTTTCTCCTTATCGGCAAATGTGTTGCGCAGACTTGCGGGTCTTTCAGCATAGGAAAAGAACCATCCCCTTTTGTGTCATCTGTGCCTGGCATTGATCGGTGAAATCGGGAATCTCAAACGCGCCATGCAATTGGGCCAACGATATAGAAATAAATTTGAACGTATAAATAAATTATCAAGAAACAGAGGGAGGAGTAACCAATATGCTAATATCACAAATTGTTGCGATGGCTTCCAACCGTGTAATTGGTGACAGGGGTGAAATCCCTTGGAAGATTCCGGGTGAGCAGAAAATGTTTAAAGAGATCACCATGGGACATACCATGATTATGGGCCGAAAAACATACGAGGCCATTGGCCGGGCGCTGCCCGGAAGAACCAACATCGTCGTTACCCGCCAAACGGATTACACTGCCCCGGACTGCATCGTCGTAAATGACCTTCAAAGCGCCCTTCAATCCTGTCCTGCCGATGAAAGCGAGGCATTTATCATTGGCGGGGGCCAAATTTATCAGGAGACCATGTCCTCGGCCGATAGAGTTTATCTGACACTGCTACCAAGAGAAGTGCCCGGCGACACCTATTTCCCCGAGTTTTCCGAATCAGACTTCGAGGTGATAAAGTCCGACTTCATCGATGCCGTCGTGCCGTACCATTTCTACATATATGAGCGGATTAATGGTAAAGGGTCGAACAATGGTGTTTTGAAATAATATTTAACGCATCCAGTCTGAGATGAATTTTTGATCTTTTTCTTGAACCGCTGTCCCCAGCATTGGATGCAAGTCCATGGCCGGGGAGTATTTACTGGCCGTTACGGTTTTATCGAGCGCCTCGGCCATAGCCCTGAGGTGATGGGGGGCGCCGCCGCAACACATTCCTACATAGTTTAATCCCATTTTCTTGGCGGCACGGGCAAATTCAGCCATCTCGAAGCGGGTCAACATGAACGGCTCTAGGGCAATCGGGAATGCCTGAGGTTCGCCATTTCGTTTCAAGATCTCCATGGTCGGTGCAGCATCGGATGTTCGATAAGGAACCGGTAATGCGGCCACGTATCCTTTAACCTTTTGTCGAATCTTTTCAAGAATCGGCAGCATGGTAGCTGGTCCGCGAGCACAATTGAGCCCCACAACGTCGGCACCGTTGTCCTCCAGGATCTTGCAGGCCTCATCATAGAAATAGCCGTCACGGGTTTTTTCAGGTTGAACGGTCGCCAAAGTTACGACAGCCGGTAAATTCAGTTCTTTTATGATCTCTACTGCAATTAAGGCTTCTCCCAAGAAATCGTTCGTCTCTGCGATGACCAGATCAATTCCTTCCTCCACGGCCCACTGCAGCTGCTCTTGATACATGGCGCCGACAACTTTCTTGGATCGTTGCTGATCGTCCGGATCATAAGCCCAGGTATTGCATATATTCCCGGCGGTCAGGGCATCTCCCTCCCGGGCGACCTCACGCGCCAGCCGCACAGCCTGTCGATTCAATGCTTCCAGATCGTCTTCCCGTCCCACGTCTTTTAACTTATCCCGATGAGCATAATATGTTAAAGCCACCATTACTTCACTGCCTGCCCGCAGGAATTCACGGTGAAGCTGGCTGACCGCATCCGGGCAGTCGAGCACAACTTCCGGCACAAAGGGTCCGGCCTTGATGTATCCGCGCCGTTCCAATTCGAAAACATAACCCTCTGCGACCAGCATGACCTCGCTTTCGAGTCTTTCCAATAGTCCGCGTTTATTTTTCATGGTAGTTACTCTCCATCTGAAGGTTCCGAGCGCCGTTGCGCGCGCCCCTAAACCCATGGTGATAGACTGTTCGAGTCGCCAAACGTCTTACCCTCAGCAAAGCGGCTGAAGGCAAATGGTTTTAATTCGGCGACATCCTCACCCATCAGATATTTTGAAACCAGCTTTCCAACACCTATCATCTTGAATCCATGATTGCTGTCAGCGATCATATAAAAGTTGGGCCGGATCAAATCAAAGATGGGAACGTTATCCGGCGTAAATGCTCCGATACCGCCGTTTCGCCGTTCACGAAAATTGGAGCGGCAGCCTTCGAATCGAGACATCGTTTGGGCCATGGCGCCGCATAAATAGTCGGCAAATTCCGGTTCAGCCTGATAGTCATCGTTGGCATGCCCATAGGGGTCGGTAACAGCTTCAGGGCCGAGTTTTACCGGAAGCGTTCCCCCCTGAAGACCGGGCCGATCCATGCGTTCATTGCCGTTTTTAAAATATACGTAGGTATAATCAGCCAACTGACGACCGCTGGTTTCATCAACTACCGGTGTGTCCATCAGTTCAACATGCAGGACCGGGGGATTTAGACCGCCGGGGGTGACATACGGTTTGTCGAAATACACTTCACCCTCCAGCAACCGCCAATAGGTCCACATATCTTTATTCTCGACTACCGATCCATCCGGATAATGACAATCCACATTCAGCGGCCGGTCGAGCATGGCCCAATGTTTGGGTGTCCATGCTCCAAGGCCCCATACAACCAGATCGCATTTCACAGTTCCTTCACTGGTCACAACACCGCTTACCCGACCATCTGAAACATCGTAGCCGATGACTTCAATGCCGGTAAAAATTCGAACGCCAAGCTCTTCGCATTTTTGGGACAGCCCCTGCAGAACCTGTCTTGTACCGGCATAGCCGCTGACTCTCTCAAATATGGCTGCGTCGACAGCGTCGGCCTTAAAATCCGGCCATATCTTTTGTAAAAATTTACGGGCCTCCTGGCCGACATACATATCGGAGCGGTAATCGACGGAGTTCTGACTTCGGTGGATACGCTCATAATCGGCGATCTGGTTTGCTTCACCACAGGATATATAACCCACCTGCTGGAAACCGAAGGCAACCGGATCGTGCATCCAGACATCAACACTATGGCGCAAGATGACATGCAGGGGTTCTGTCATATAAAAATTCCGAACACATCCGCAGGCAATGCCGGATGCGCCAGCGCCAACAGTGGTTTTGTCCAGCACCACGATATCCCGGCCGCCACCCCGGCCTCTATCTTTAAGTTCCATAGCCAAATGCCAGGCAGTGCTCAATCCGTGTATGCCGGCTCCTACAATAACATAACCAGTCGATTCAGGAATTATATTCATCGAGATACACCTTCATATTTTTGTTTGTATGGATTTTGATGATCCGGAAATGGGGTTAAGGAATTCCTGCAAGACGTCGCTCGCAAAACGCAGGATCAGCAGTGTTGAACACAAAACACGAGAAGAATAGATGCAAAACCTAAGGGCATTCAACCCGTCCTACAGCCGTCCGCTGCGCCGTAATCTGCGATTCACATGCCGGTGATAAATTTTAGATAGCACCGGACGAATGACCGGCAGGCCGATCAGCCATGCCAGAGGTCTCAACAGCGGCACTTTGCGCATGAGCAGGATGTAAGCATCGATCTCCGATAGGATCTGCTGCGCCTCATTTTTAACATGCAGCTCCATTAACGCTTTTTGGGGATCGATGCCGATTTCACGCAATCGCTCTTCCTGACCGGTAATGTCAAACCAGTTTATGTTTTTGCCGGCCTCACCGGAGAGCTTTTCATATTGATGCCTGTCTTTGACACATTGGGGGCAGGCGCCGTCATAGTAAACTGTAATTATACCCTTGTTCTGATTCATTTGATTGCTTTCCAGGGCGGATAAGATCGCGATACCCGATCAATCCGGGGCTGACGTGAAATGCGGATTCGCGTCAGGCACGAAGGGGGCCTTTAAGAGCCCCCTAGTGTTATTGATACAATGGCAGATTATAACGAACATTCGTCGAAACAGTTTCGCTCGCGGGTCTTGCAGATCGATGCCCCGTCTTCTTTTTCAATGCAATCGACATATTCAATCACACACCGGCTGTCGCAACCGTAGTCCGGTTTGCCGGTTTTTTTACTTTTTTCCATGATATCCTCCGTTTCTCCGGGGCGAAATTCAGATACCGCCGGATTCAGTACAGGATCTATTATCGGCAATCATTTTCCCGACCGCCTTGCCATGAATTTAAAATTAATCACTTGATTGGCCGGCGGCAACCTTGGAGACCAAACAGTCCATTAGGCCACATCATTGACGAGAACACCAGGTAACATTGCCATGTCTGCAAAATTATCGTGCAATTTACCAGGAATATCAAAGCATGCATTCCTCGCCACAGTTGATCTTCTGCGATAATTGAATCAGCTATGTGTATTACTCAACTTATTCAACTCAGCCGACAACATCCCCGATTCCCACGGATTCAATAATTCCGGGTTCATCGAATAAAAGAGGGATAACCGCAGGCCACATGCAGCCACGATTCACACCCAAGATCATCCCTTAACCGCTCCCATGGTCATACCGTGAATAAAATAGCGCTGGAAGAATATAAAAATCACGAGAGTGGGAATACTGGCAATCATTGCCATCGCCCCTTGAATGCCCCAGGCGACACTATACTGTCCTTTAAGGGCAACCAGTCCAAACATGATGGTGCGTTTATCATCGGTTTGGGTGAAAATCAGCGGCCACAGGAAATCGTTCCATATCCAGGTGAACTGGAGCGTAACGAGCACGGCCAGCGCAGGCAGGCTTACAGGAAGAAAAATTTTGATCAAAATCTGCAGTTCATTGGCCCCTTCAACAAAGGCGGATTCCCTTAAAGAGTCCGGAATAGCGGCGAAAAAATTCCGCAACAGCAGGGTACATATGGAAAGTCCCATGGCCGTGTGGACGATAATCATCGGCCAAAGCGTGTTATTCAGCCTCAGGGTATTGAACAGCTTGAATAAAGGTATCAGGATAATCTGGGGCGGGAAAAACATTCCGGAAACAATGAGAATAAAAAGCGCATTGCTGCCCGGAAACTTGAGCTTGCTGAAAACATATCCGGTGAAGACACTCAAGGAAATGGAGAGGATCGTTGCGGGAATGGTAACCAGAAAGGTGTTGATCAAATATTGTTTCAGATTGCTCTCAAGAAAGATATCTATGTAGTTCTGCAGCGTCAGCCCCCCTTCCAGATTCCACAAATTGCCCATCGCGATCTGCTTGGTCGTTTTCAGAGAACTCAGCCCCACACCGAGAATCGGAACAACGAAAAAAAGAACCAGGACGGTCAGACACACATACAGGGCAACCACTGGGGGCGCCGGACTCTTTGATTTCAGGGTATTCATCGCTATGGAGGATTCCGCTATTAAAGGGCTCACTCAAAAATAAATTCACATTTTATACACCGATGCATCACAACATATTATATGCTGGTGCATCCCGTCCGGCTGCGTTACGAAAACTCGGTATATCTCTATATTCCTGCGTTTTCGCGCCTTGCCCGACGGGCGCCTCAACGCCTAAAATTGTGAATTTATTTCTTCGTGAACCCTAAGCATAGAGCTTGTCCAGTGTTTTTATCTGCCTAAAATAAAAAATAATAATCACCAGCGTTATCATAAATAGAACAACCGAGATGGCACTTCCGTATCCCATTAAATACTTCTTGAAGGATTCATTGTACATGAATATGGCCAAGGTATCGGATGAGTGAAAAGGACTACCGTCCGTCATGATGTAAACAATATCGAAGCCCTTTAGGGAGTTGATCACTGAAAGCGCAACAACGACAATGGTCGAGGGCTTGAGCAGCGGAATAACGATCTTGAATATCTTTTGATGCTTGGCTGCGCCGTCGATCTCGGCGGCCTCGAGAAGGTTGTTTGGAATCGTGGTCAGACCGGAAAGGAAGATAACCATAGCCAATCCCGTCTGTTGCCAGGACCAGGCAATAATTACCGCAATAAGTGAGGTTTTCGGATTCGCCAGCCAGGCCAGGGTGTACTCCTCGAACCCAAGGCCGCTCAGCAGCGTGTTGAGCAACCCCCAGTCGGGCTGGTAAATCCAGATCCATATTTGACCGACGACGATCGGCGCAAGACAAATCGGCAGGTAAAAAATCGATTTGTAAAAATTGCTGCCCTTGATCTTGGTGTCCAGCATCAAGGCCAAAAAGAGCCCGAGGAGCGTCGGTAGAAGGATAGCCGAAAGTGTCCAGATCAGCGTGTTTTTTATGGCATTTGCAAATAAAGGATCCCTGAAAACCTTTAAAAAGTTGTAAAGACCCACAAAGTCGTAAATAGGGCTAAAGCCGTTCCAGTTGGTAAAACTGTAATAAAAGGAATACAGCAAAGGGCCTATAACAATTACTGTGTATAGGCCCAGGGGAATCAATAAAAAAGAAATTCTCCAGACAAGTCGGTATTTGGACATTTGCCTATTTAAAAATCTCCTCTGCCGATGTTTGGGCACGCTTCAGGTAATCCGCATAGTTATCGGGATTGTCCATGAACTGCGAAAACATGCTCAGTCCCACCTCCGCCATGGGAGGCGTTGTTGCCAGGTCATAATTGAAGGCAAACGTATCACTATTGTTGACGACATCCAGTGCTTTTTTCATGACGGAAGTATAAATGGATGGGCTGACGTTTTTATTGGGTGACAAGGCCCCTTGAGCCTTTGCCCATGTGGCCTGGGATTGCGTGTCGGTCAGCATAAATGTGGCCAGCTTTCTGGCGGAATCGGCATTGGGGGCATTTTGGGAGATAAGCAATCCGTCCACCGGGCCAACCGAAGCTTTTGGTATTCCGCTTTTTATTACGGGAAATTCAAAAAAATCATAATCTGTTCCCGCCTTTAAATCATTGCCACTCCAGTATCCCGTGATCCATGTTCCCATGAGGGTCATGGCGGCCTGACCGTTTGCAACCTTATCGGACGCATCGGTCCAGGTGTCGGCATTGGAGAATTTGGCAAAATACTTGCGATCCACCAGTTCCTTCCACATTTTCATCACATCGGCAACTTCCGCGTCGGTGTAAGAAGCTTTGCCGTTCATCAGCCGATGACGGTACTCCGGCCCGGCCGTTCTAAGCAGCAGATAGTCAAACCAGAACTGAGCCGGCCACCGGTGTTTGGAACCAAGTGCAATCGGTGTGATTCCGGCTTTTTTTAATTTGTCGCACAGGGCAAGGAATTCATTCCAGGTTTGCGGCATTTGCGTGACGTTGGCCTTGGCCATCAGCTTGGGATTATAAAACATGCCGGCGTAGTGGTATCCGAACGGGATCAAGTACCTTTTGCCATTGTATATCGTTGCCCCCTGGGCAACAGATTTCGGGACCACTGAATCCAGCTTCTCCTGAGCCCACAAATCGTCAATCGGCTGCAGCCGGCCGGAATCGACGACAAATTGCGTCCTGGCCCCCGCCCAGTAAGAAAACATATCCGGCAAATTACCCCCGGCAGCCATAATGAGGATCGTGGCTTTGAAATCCTCATGGCCGATAGGATTGTCAAAAATCACGATTTTTTGCTCGTCCTGAAAGGATTTAAAAATTTTATTCAGGCCCTTTCGGCCGAGTTCACCTGTAAAGTAATGCATTACCGTTACAAGTTTGCCCGCCCCCTTGCTTTCGGCGAAGGCAGCAGGTGCCCAAGAGCCGCACAACAGAGCGGATATGAGAGCGAACACAAAAAGTTGCCTGGTCATTTTAACTACACGCTGTTTCATAGCTCCCTCCTTTCGAAATAAGGGTTCACGAAGAAATAAATTCACAATTCTAGGCGTTGGGGCGCCCGTCGGGCAAGGCGCGAAAACGCAGGAATATCGAGATATTCCGAGTTTTGGCAACGCAGCCAGACGGGATGCATCACCGTATTAATAGCCCAGAGGAGATGCATCGGCGCATAAAATGTGAATTTATTTTTGAGTGAGCCCTAAGCACAGTTGTTAACGGTACGGTCAAAAAGCTTCCAGCGGATCGAAAATACAATCTCAGCTCTTTTATGTTAATTATATTTTCCATCGGAAAGTCAACCGTTTTTTACCGATTCTACTTACCATGTGAAATTCTTTTGTCTGCACCCAACGCTTCCTATTCTTTCTCGGATCAAGATGTACTCAATAAGCAAGCATTGCTGCAGGATCCATATTATTGTTGACTTCTAGACAGTCCATCATTATTCTGCGGCGAAAAAATGGCAAGGTTTATCGGGAAACGAGGTACATGGAATGGACAAAATTAGAGCCGCCTTTATCGGAACCGGAAGAATATCCGATTTACATGCTATCGAATATTTTCAGAACGAAAATGCCGAGATCGTCGCAATTTGTGATACCGATCCTCAGATTGCAAGGCGACGGGGCCGAAAATGGGGAATTGCGGAAAAGTATATCTTCCAGGATTACAAGAAGCTGCTGGATGTGGAGCAGATAAACCTGGTTGAGATTCTTGTTCCCCATCATTTGCATTACCGGGTGGCCATGGACGCTTTCAAGGCCGGCAAGAACGTCTCCCTGCAAAAACCAATGGCGTTAAATCTTGATGATGCAGATCGTTTGATTGCAGAGGCCAAAGCATCGGGCGTCGTGTTCAAGGTGTTTGAAAATTTTATTTTTTATCCGCCGGTAGTCAAAGCAAAGGAATGGATCGATGCCGGGGAAATCGGAGAGCCGTTGACTATCCGGATAAAAAGCAATTCCGGCTACAGTCCCAATGCCTGGGAAATACCCACGGCGGCGGCAGCCTGGCGACAGAACAGCAATACCTGCGGCGGCGGCCCGCTGGTTTTTGACGACGGCCATCACAAGTTTTCTCTAGCCTGGTTCTTCATGGGGATGGCGCAGCAGGTTCACGCCTGGATCGATCGCACCGAAGTAAAACCCGGAATTGTCATGGACTCGCCTTCCGTTATCTCGTTTAAATTTCCAAATAAGAAATACGGCAGCCTGGAAGTGGTCCACTCACCGGAGCTGTTGGTAGACACCCGACATTACGCCCAGGACGACCGTGTAGAGATTACCGGAACCAAAGGCGTGGTATGGATAACCAGGGGGCATGGTGATATGACTGCCCAGCCGCCGGTAATGCTTTACAGGGATGGCAAGACCACAGCTTTTTCCCATATGCCTGTCGGATGGGAGCACAGTTTCATCCTTTCCGCAAGGCACTTTATCCGGGCATTGCTCAACGATACAAAACCGTCTTTAACCGGCGAGGAAGGCCGGAATATACTGCAGTTTGCCCTGGCAGCCCAGGAGTCGGCGAAGCAGGGCAAACGCGTCACCATATAACTCGCCGGTGAATTCAATTCTTTCCAAAATTAAAAAGCCAAGTATAAAAAGAATATTTTACATAATCTTATTTCTGCTTATCATTCCTATTTCATCTACCTGGCTTATCGTTGCCCAACCGACATTTACTAAAAACTCTCCTTCCAACAAAACATTGGAAAGCTCAAGATTGAAAGCGCATGTTCTTAAATTATCAAAAGACTTTTTCCCGAGGAATCATACGGCTACGAAAAATCTCGATGAATGTGCCGAATATATACTCGCTCACTTCAAAAAGGCCGGTGCCGATACGTCGAAACAGGAATTCACGGTTTATGGAAAAAGATATCAAAATGTAATCGGATTCTTCGGGGATGAGGCCGGCGAGCGCATTGTCATTGGCGCACATTATGATGCACGCATGTATACACCGGGAGCCGACGATAACGCAAGCGGAATATCGGGGCTGATTGAACTTGCCTACCTGATCGGAAAAGAAAATATCGATACGGGAATTGAATTGGTGGCATATACGCTAGAGGAACCCCCGTTTTTCGGTTCAGAAGATATGGGTAGTGCCCGTCACGCCAAATTGCTGCATGATCGTAAGGTAAGGATAAAGTGCGTGATCGCGCTGGAGATGATCGGATATTTTAGCAGCGCAGCCGACAGTCAGTTATATCCCATACCTGCACTTAAAATATTCTACCCGAACAAGGGAAATTTTATCGCCATCGTAGGACGCTTGAGTCAAAGAAAAATAGTCAGAAAAATAAAAGGACTTATGAAAGGCGCCGCTGACTTACCGGTATATTCTTTCAACGCCCCTCTAATCGTTCCCGGCATTGATTTTTCAGATCACAGAAACTATTGGCACTACGGCTATGATGCCGTTATGATTACCGACACCGCCTACTACCGGAACCGAGAGTACCATGAGCCCGGTGATACGGCAGAAAGATTGAATTACGAATCGATGGCAAAAGCTGTCATCCAAGTCTTTGAAGCCATCAAAGGACTATCAAGGAAAGAATGAGGTGATGGAAGAACTCAAGATCTATAGCGTTTGTCATAATAATGTTCCGATACCGGGACGTGGTTGGCTGATTGGACTGTTTCATGATTTTTGGAGGCGGAGCCCCTGAATTTTTAACCTTCCTTGCCGTTCAGCTCAAGTAATTTCGAATTTGACCGATCATAATATTAGGCCAAAGACGATACTGGGCCAAACGCTTGGAGCGCAGAATGAAAAATTCATGGGACGGTGTAAAAGGAATTGTCAGAAAAAATGACCACATGCTGGTTCTTGTAAGACAGAATGGCACTTTGGATTTGCCGGGGGGCCGTGTTGAAAATGGAGAGTCAGTCAAATCTGCATTACAACGTGAAATAGATGAAGAAACCGGGTTGAAAGTGGAAATCCATGACCCTGTCGGCGAATGGTCATTTTATAAGAACCCGGACCGGCTGATCAGAGGTGTCACCCTGGAGTGCGCCTATCTCGACGGAAAGGTTAAACTCTGTGCCGAGCACAAACGCCATTTTTGGGCGCCAATGGAAAGCATTGAGCATCTGAATTTCAACCGCAATTTCCTTCCAAATCTTAAATTTAGAAAAGATTCTTTCTACCGATCCCAAATGGATGTGCTGCTGCCGCTTGATCTCATGAAGTCAGAAAACCCGATGATCACTCTGCAATGATCAAAAAATAGGAGCCGAGTTGACATGTTGGCTTTGCATTGCTCGACTTAGTGCTTCGATTCGCAATTACAATGACATATAATTATTGACCCATCCATCATAATTGCTCACTCAGCACTAAGTCCTGAGTGAGTAAATACGTCCTCGTATTTACGCATCGATGGACTTAGGTTTTAATCAAGCAGATTAAAGCGGCTCGATATTTTCAATCTCTTAGCTGTTTTCCCTCCCAGTCTTCCAAAAATCCACTGCACCTTGTGCATTTAACCTGAACTCCGGGGTGTTTCCAAAAATTTGAAGCATATCCGCTGCGAGACAGCTGTCAGGCACGGTTTAGTTCGCGCAAGAAAACGGATAAGAGGACCGGTAACTTAAAATTGGGAGACAACTGCAGATTGTGATATATAAATCCCATCTAATGCATATTATCCAGCACCCGAAGGAGGCGCCATGCAAATAAAAGATATCCAATGCAACCTTTACCGGATTCCTCTGGCCGTCGTACTGTCAGACGCAACCCATGGCGAAATACCTGATTTTGAATTGATCACTGTGCGCATCCGCACGGCATCAGGCCTGGAGGGTGTCGGATACACTTACACCGTCGGTGCCGGCGGCAGGGCAATTCAAACCCTTATTAATAGCGACATCAGACCGATTCTGCTCGAAGCCGATGCACGCGGTATCGAAAGCCTGTGGCAGGCCATGTGGCACCGGCTGCACTGGGTGGGCCGCGGGGGAATCGTCGTTTTTGCTGTCTCAGCGGTTGACGTGGCCCTGTGGGATTTGAAGGGACGGCTGCACAATGAACCGCTGTGGCGCCTTCTGGGAGGGGATACCAATCGGGTCCAGGCCTATGCCGGCGGTGTGGATCTCTACCATCCCCTGGATCAGTTGTTGGATCAAACCCGGCAGCACCTTGCCAACGGTTTTCGGGCCATTAAAATGAAAGTCGGCCGTAACTTTCTACATGAAGATGTGGAGCGGGTGCAGGCCATGCGCGAGTTGATCGGTCCGGATGTCGTCTTAATGGTAGATGCCAACATGCAGTGGCGGGTGGATCAGGCCATCCGCGCCGCCCGGGCCTTTAAGGAATTTGATGTGCTGTGGTTGGAGGAGCCGATTGCCCCCGATGACATCGTCGGACACGTGCGGGTTTCACGGGAGGGTGGCCTGCCGATTGCTGCTGGAGAGAATTTGCACAGCGTCTATATATTTCAGTCATATATGTCGCATGGCTGTCTGGATTTTCCCGAGCCGGATCTTTCCAATATGGGTGGCGTTACCGCCTGGCTGCAGGTGGCCAAAATGGCGCAGGCTCACATTCTACCGATCACGTCCCACGGTGTCCACGATTTGCATGTCCACCTGCTGGCGGCAGCGGCCAACGGAAATTACCTGGAAGTGCACGGATTCAGTCTTGATCGGTTTATCGCCCATCCCCTTCGGATCGAAGACGGCGATGCCGTTGCTCCGGACCGGCCGGGTCACGGCGTGGAATTTGACTGGCAAGCCCTGGCCGATCTCGAAGTGGGTCAATAGACGTTCGAATTCATAGTTCCAATTTCAAGTAGAAAGTTAGTCAATTCATTCAACCGCACCCTCGTTTTCTAAAACCCCAGCTGCTCAGGCGGCCAAGTCCTCTGGTTTCAATTTACAGGATATACTAGGTATGGTATTTTCATAGAATATCGATCAGGCCTTCCATCGCTTATTTATTGAAAACAGTGCATTTTCCCATGGATCGTAGAACATGGTAAATCAGAGCCGGTCAAAGCACATCATACATTTAGATATGGATGCGTTTTACCCCTCGGTAGAGGTGCTGGACAATCCGCAATTGAAAGGCAAGCCGGTTATAGTGGGAGGCAGCAGGCAAAGAGGCGTGGTATCATCTGCCTCATACGAAGCCAGAAAATACGGTGTCCATTCCGCACAACCAATGGCAACAGCCATGCGGCTTTGCCCCGATGGGATTGTTATGCCGGTCAGAATGTCCAGATATAAAGAGGTATCCGAACAGGTATTCGAGATATTTCATTTATTCACGCCACTGGTTGAACCGCTGTCCATCGATGAGGCGTTTTTGGATGTGACCGGTTCCACCCGCCTTTTTGGTTCTCCAGTTGAAATTGCAAAAAAGATCAAGCAGATGGTCGCTGAAAATACCGGTTTGACCATCTCCGCCGGTGTTGCACCATCTAAATTCGTTGCCAAGATTGCCTCTGATATGGAAAAGCCTGATGGACTGACGGTTGTTCCTGCAGATAAGGTAAGGGCGTTTTTAGATCCGCTTCCAATCAAAAAGATGTGGGGCGTTGGCAAAGTGACACAGACGGCGCTATCTCGCCTGGGCATTCATACCTTTAAGGATTTGAGTCGCGTGTCCGTTGAGGTGATGCAAGAAAAATTCGGAAAGCACGGCTTACATATGCGTCAACTGTCAATGGGAATAGACGATAGGGATGTGGTTACGCTGCACGAGGTCAAATCTATCGGGCATGAGAATACTTATTCCGAAGACATCCTCGACGTGAAATCGGCTAAACGAGAGCTCCTGTCATTGGCCACCCGCGTCGCTCGCCGCATGCGTCGCAAAGGTCTCGAGGGCAAAACGATCACTTTGAAAGTCAAATACCATGATTTTGTCCAAATCACGCGTTCGGCAACGCTGCCTGCCGGCACAAACGACAGCGCCGACATCTACGCGAACATTTGCAGGTTGGTAGAAAAAACGGCTGTGGGTAAAAGACCGGTGCGTCTGTTAGGCATCTCGCTGTCGAAACTTTCCGACATCGGCTCCGGCCGGCAGCTTTCACTTTTCAACCACCATGCGGCCAAAGAAAAAAGAAAGAAACTGAACGAGACCCTGGATTCGATGTTTGAAAAGTTCGGTGATAAGGGTATCCGACCGGGCTCGCTGATTGATAAATAAATGGAGAGAAATGGGTTATCAGGGCTTCATACTATCCAACAGCCAGGTTATCCGCGATAACGCAACACAATTGGTCTTCCAGGGAAGGTTATCCGATGGCCGACGTTTTCATTGGACCGTAACCCGTCCGGGGCTTGTCTTTTTTATCGATCGCGACCAGGACTACTTGCCGGCCGGCGCTTTTCGCAAAAGCGTCGAATTAAGGAGCCTGCGCGGCAAGCCGGTAGATGTGCTGTATTATCGTACCACGGCGGTATTGACACGTGCGCTTAAGGCTTGCGAATCTCGCAATATCCCAACCTATGAGGCTGATGTTAAACTCGTTGCACGTTTTCTGATGGAACGTTTCATTAAAGGCGGCGTTTCTTTTGAAAGCGAGGCGGTCAATGAAGAAAACAACATCCTTTATTTTACCGACCCGAAAGTGAAAGGCTCGAAATTCGCCCCTGATTTGAAGCTGCTTTCCATTGATATCGAATGTTCGTTGGAAATGGATCTTTATTCCATCGCCATTTACGGCAAGAATCTTGAAACAGTTCTCGTCGTCGATCCGAACCACGAAATTGAAGCGAAGGAATATATGAGTTTTCGCAGCGAATCGGACCTGCTGTTGGCGTTATTTCGTATAGTACGTGAATATGATCCGGACGTATTTATTGGCTGGAACCTTATTGGCTTTGATCTGCAGTGGCTCTCGCGGAAATGTGCCGCCTTAGGTATAAACTTTGAGATTGGAACCAGTGGATCTGCAGAATTGTTGGCGCCCGGCAGCCTCTTTAATCAGTGGACCGCGCGTATACCTGGCAGGGCTGCACTGGACGGCATCAATATGGTCCGCAGCGCCTATGTTCAGACAGAAGACTATTCCCTGTCAACTGTTGCACAAAAGATTTTGGGACGAACAAAACTCATCGAAAAATCAGGCCGCGAAAAAGCTGCGGAGATAACGCATCTTTTTGAATCGGACAAGACGAGCCTTGCACACTATAACCTGGAGGATGCAAGACTGGTTTACGAGATTTTTGAAAAACTTAACCTGGCCCAACTTGCCGTCCAAAGATCGCAATTGACAGGTTTAGCGTTGGACCGGGTCGGTGGAAGCGTTGCAGCTTTTGATTTTTTGTATCTGCCTCGTTTGCATCGGCGCGGTTTCGTGGCTGATACCAATCCCCAACCAGGCACGCTACATGAGGCAGCACCAGGAGGCCTTGTACTCGACAGCATACCCGGATTCTACCGAAATGTGGCGGTCTTTGACTTTAAAAGCCTTTACCCGAGCATCATCCGTACTTTTCGGATCGATCCTCTTGCAGCCAATGTGGTTTTACATGATTTGGCTGATATTCTGCCATCAGGCGGTTCCGAGTTAGCAGGCCAAATTGTAAAAGGACCTGCCGGCCTCGAATTTGCCGAAGAATTCGCAATTCTGCCTTCAATTATCGAGGAACTTTGGCAGGAACGGGAAAATGCCAAGCAACTGGAAGACGCGACGTTATCGCAGGCTGTTAAAATCATAATGAATTCTTTTTACGGTGTTCTGGGGACCACCGGGTGCCGGTTCTACGACCCGCGCCTGGCCGGGACGATAACCCGCATTGGACACTGGATTTTAACTTTTTCCCGTGAATTTATCGAGAAAGAAGGCTATCGAGTCATCTATGGCGATACAGATTCACTTTTCACTCATCTGGGAGATGACAGTCCAGATGCTGTCAATCGGATCGGTACCCGGCTTTACAAAAAGCTAAATCGCTACCTGAACGAAGAATTGCAGCGGCGCTATAACGTGAAAAGTGAACTTTATATTGAATTCGAAAAATTGTTCATACGTTTTTTCATGCCCACCGTTCGTGGCCGCGATACGGGCTCGAAAAAGCGATATGCAGGTCTGCTTGTCGACGAGAGAGGCGTTTCCAAGCTGCATTTCGCCGGCATGGAATCAAGCCGCCGGGATTGGACCGCGCTTGCCAAAGATTATCAAGCCGATCTTTTTACAGTTTTATTCAAAAAAGATGGATCTGAAGAGCTGCAGGATGAACTCTGTGATTTGACTCGCAGTCGGCGCAAGCAGCTCTATGATGGGAATCTGGACGATAAGCTCGTTTACAGAAAGGGAATCAGCAAGCGATTGGAGGACTACACTAAAAATGTTCCGCCGCATGTTCGCGCTGCCCGAATGCTGGATCAGTTTGAAGGAAGAATCGTAAGTTACGTTATAACAACCGCCGGACCCGAACCCGTCCAAAAACGCTCCGGTGCCGCATATGACTACGATCATTACAGTGAGAAGCAATTGGCGCCTATCGCAGATATGGTGCTTCGTTTTTTCAATTTGGATTATCGGTCCATTACCAAGAACACGCGGCAGTTGAGCTTGTTCTGAAAAGATGGGAGGGTCACCGAATGAAAAAAATAGTGCTATCTATTTGCATTTTATTTCAGATCGCCTCTTCCGTAATTGCCCAGGACACAACCGAGTCAATAAAAATAGCCGTGAAAGAATTTCCGCCTTTTGTTTTTAAGGATTTAAGAGGTTTTTGCATCGACATGGCCAAAATTATTTGTGAGCGGAATGGATTAAAACCGGAGTTCATCTACTATAAAACGGTACCGGAAGTCCTCAATGCCGTAAAAACCGGTGAATGCGATATCAACTTTTCAGGCATCACCATTACCGCCGCAAGGGAAAAAATAGTCGACTTTTCCCACCCCTTTTTTGATTCGGGCCTAATGGTCGCCATTAAAGAAAATCCTGAGAACAGGTTGTCGAAACTTGCCCTGAAAATCCTGAAAGTCATCGGTTATTCCGTGCTCGTTTTTCTGATAGGGCTCACGGTTGTTGCCCATGCCATCTGGTTTCTCGAAAAAAGCGATAATGATCCAAAGAGTTTTCCCACCGCTTATAAAAAGGGGATACTGGATGCCTACTGGTGGGCTGTCGTAACCATGACGACCGTCGGTTACGGCGACAAGTGCCCCAAAAAACCAATCGGCCGCATCATTGCCTCCATCTGGATGTTTATCGGTATTATCTGGTTTGCCGCCTTCACAGCGACCCTGACATCTTCATTGACCCTTAGTCGAATCGAGCACGGGGAGATCGAAGGTCTAAAGGATCTTGGCAACAAAAGAATCTCAGTGATCAAAGGGACAACAAGTGAAAACTTCATTCGCTATCACGATGTGACCGTTATGCTGGCCGAAACGTTGGATGATTTGATTAGAAGTCTGAAAGCCGAGACGGTCGATGCCCTCGTCTATGACGCCCCAGCCTTGATGTATATGGCCAAACAAGATACAGCCATTAAGGTGGTCGGTGAGATGTTCGATGAACAACGCTACGGCGTTGTTTTTCGCCAGGGCGCGAAGAATCAGTACAAGGAAATATTCAATGTTGCCATTCTGGAAATGCAAAAAAGCGGTGAATACCAGAGAATATATAACAAATGGTTCTGACCTGCTGCCGTTAGTGCAAGTATCAGAATCCAGCGTTTGCCATGAAATGAATTCAGGAACCCCGTTTCTCAAAAAGAGAATCTGCTTTTTCAACAGTTAAACGTCCGGGGGGAAGGTTGGGCCCAATGACAAAGCTCAGAGAACAACTCATTCGAATTCATAGAAGGAACTATCGGCAAAACGTCAAGCTGGTCCGTGAAAGTTTAGGGCATAATCCCGGTGTTCAAATTTATGCCAGAGATTATTCGCGCCATTTAAAAACATATGAGGAAGTTTCAAGTAAATCAGAACTGATTAAAAAGGTGTTGGCGGCCGACCTGATCTTTCATGGCGATTATCATACGCTCAAACAATCTCAGCTGTCTGTGATGCGGATCCTTCATGAAATCAAGGGTAAAAAAGATATTATTTTGTGCCTGGAGATGTTTCATGGAAGTGATCAAAAATATATCGATCGATTTTTGTCCGGAGAATTGTCCGAAAAAATGTTTCTGGAAAAAATAGATTATGCCAGAAAATGGCCGTTTCGATGGAGCAATTGGCGCCCGATCGTTTATTTCTGCATAGAGAATCGAATACCCATCCTGGGCATTAATTCTGAATTTGATGAAGTAAAAGGGATCAAGTCGCTGAGACAGCGGGATCATTACTCGGCCCGAATTATCGCCAAGGCCTTCATTCGAAATCCCGATAAGCTGATCTACATTGTAGATGGAGATTATCACGTCACTCCCAATCACCTTCCTAAAAATGTCGCCGACCTGTTGGGGCAGTTGGATGAAACCGCCAAAACCCTTATTATCTTTCAAAATGTAGAAAACCTTTACTGGAAACTCTGCAGCCAGGGACGCGAAGAATCGGATGTTCTCAAAATCAGTGAAAACATATACTGCGTGATGAATACAATGCCGGCCAACAAAATACAGTCCTATTTGAACTGGTTGGATTATTCCAAAGACGCCTATTTTCCGGTTCATCAGGACTGGGAGGATGATGCGGATGAAGAAAGCGGGATAATGGTGCATGAAATGGTAAACACCCTGGGCTCAATTCTCGAACTAAAACTCCCACGCGATGCGCTTGAAAGCCTGACGATTTACTATCCGAACGATCTGGATTTTATGGAACGGATTCATAATACCCCCGCCTTCAAAGGCCAACTTCGCCTAATCCGGAGTAAAATAAAAAAAGGTGAAGGGTTCCTTTTGGAATATACGCAATCCGGTGAGAGGGCCTATCTTATCTACCTGGCAAATTCAAACATAAATATGGCTGCCGAGGAGGCATGTCATTTTTTAAATGCCGTACTCAGAGGCCCCTTGGATGGGTCGATCAGCCCTTTCGATAATTTTTATCGGAATGTGATCACCGAATGTCTTGGCTTTTTTGGCAGCAAGTTTATAAACGAGAAGCGAAAGTCGCATACGGAAAATTCCTTAAGGAGTTTTTTAGGCCAGGTCAAGCGAGGAGAACTTAAACATACGGACCCGGAAATCATACAGGTTGCCCGTTTCATTCTACAGCATTTTTACCTGCAAAGGAAAACCTCCGATGCCACGGAATATATCCATAAATTCTATTCACAGTATCACAGCCAATCCGTAGTTACCCGGATGTTCAGCACGCAACTGGGTTATATGCTGGGCAACAAGCTATATTACGCTGTAAAAAGAGGAAAGTTTTCCATAAGAAGAACTCAGAAATATTTTCATGCCCCCTTTGACAGACCACAGGAAGCCTTTAACTGCTATTTAGAAACAAGCAATAGGCTAAAGAAGGTGAAGCACGTCAGCCGCTTATAAGATCGAAGTGGCGATTTCCCATCGGTCTGAATTGATTGCCATTGAATCACCATCCCAGGTCGTTATGAATCCAGCACTTGAGCTGCGGCGCAAATGGACGTTTCGCCCCAGAAGCGCATTGGCCAAATCGAACTGAATCTGGAACGCTGGCGCTGGATTCCCCATGATCTGGGTGAGCGCCATATCCTCGTCAATATCGCCGATTATTCATTTGCCGTCGTTACCGCCGGCCAAGCGGTATCGGAGATGCGGGTGGTGGTCGGTCGAAATTACCGGCGCACCCCGGTTTTCAGCGACACGCTTAAATATATCGAGATCAATCCATATTGGCATGTACCGACCAGCATTGCCGTAAAAGATCGATTGCCGCGTTTGGTTGCCGGCGGGCATGCTCACATCTGATAGAAAATCTGATCCGAGCGATTTATAGAAACGGGCACTCGATAAATGGCCCGCAATAAATCTATTCCCAATCTACAGATAAGGGCTAATCGATCATCGCAGCCCGTAAGAAAGATCGGGGCCAAACTACGATTCAGCACAAGCGAGTAACAGGGCAGACAGCCGAAACCGCGAGAAATCACGGCAATAAGAATAAAATCGATTGAAACCCTCTGAGCTGGCCCCAAATAGTGAAATATACCGGCAACGGAACGGTGCGAAAAATCGACGGATCATTCTTCAATAAACTCGCCGTTTTCGATTTTTTCGGATACCTTATTTTTGCCGGTGTCGAACTGCATATTCACATGGATCCGGTTTCTGCAACCGGCGCCGATTATTTCTTTTTTCAGAAAATAGGTGACGCTGCCATCCTCGTGATAATCCTGGCCAAGATCAGCAGATTTATTGATGAAAAGTTTGAAGGTCTCGCCACATTCGCTGCAGCGGACATTCAGGAAAAAACCATCTGAGGGTTGTGTGGAAGGCCGCCCGCCAAACAGCTTTTTTGAAAGCTTTTTAAACATGATCGAGATTCCTTTGAAATGAGGGAAATTGATCGTCCGGTTAAACACCCTGAAAGTTTTCATGGACTAGGCCACGAATAGATTTTTTTGTCAAGAGACTGATAGTCAAAGGAGCCGAGGGCGGCGGGATAAGATAATGTCGCGTTGGCATTTGGATCGGTGGGAATTATTTTGCCTTTTATCACTCATCCGGTTTCACCTACCGTTTCGTGACTTGCAATCGAATTTCGGTTGTTGTATTTCACCTCTATTGCCTTTCTGAGTTTAGGATTTTGAGGTCTGGGTGCCTCCCTTTATATTCGTCCTCGAAAGGCTTTAACAGCAATTCGTCTGTGAAATATCCCGGTTTAAATGAAATGGTATTACGATAAATTATAGCGTTTGTCATAAGAACCTCCTTATTTTGTAATGGCTCAAACGGAACGTATTTATGACAACCGCTATAAAAGGTGAAGCATGAGACTGATGCGTCTTTCCAAAAAGATTGGCAGACCTAAAATATTAGGGCAAGATTGTGAGTTGGATATCAGATGGGCTTCAGGTCCCGGCTTCAGAGACGGTCCCGAAAACTATTTCAGTATAATTTTCGAGGCAGATGATCACAATTTTGCTGCAGAGTTTGATGCTGACGAATCCCGGCGCATCAAGGAGCAATTGGATAAATTTTTACAGCATATCGATAATGGAAAACACAGATGGGAACCCGGCAACTATTTCAAGAATCTGAAAAAGAAATGGGATGCCAGGTCAAAACTTGGTTAGGTCAAACTTAGGGTTCACAATTGGAATGTTGCAATGCTGGAATAACAGATCTTTTTCCGCTTTTCATACCCAGTATTCCACTATTCCATCATTCCAGATGGCTTACCAACGAGTTCGGCCATAAAAAACACGATATCTCTAACAAGTCGTATAAATTCAGATGCGTTTCATTATTTTGCTCTTAATAGCCAATCAAATCCCGATCCCTGTTTCTTTCAAGTTTTTATGAACATCAGAAAAAACATTTTCTTAGCTCTGACCAGTGGTCTGCTGTTGGGGCTGCCCTGGTCGGCCTCTTTTTTGTACTTCGTGGTTTTTATTGCCTGGGGACCTCTCCTGCTGCTGGAAGAAAAAGTCCGACATCACGCGAACCCCTATGCCATATTTAATTACGCCTTTGTTAGTTTTCTGCTGTGGAATATTATTGGCACCTGGTGGATAATGAAGGTCCAATTGGTGGGGGCCATTTTTATCATCTGCGCCAATTCCCTTCTGCAGGCCCTCGTATTCTGGCTGGCAAGCCGTGTCCGAACCATCTTGAAAATCCCCCTGCTGCTTCCTTTTCTGTTCATTTGGATGGGGTACGAGCATTTTCATCTATCCTGGGACCTGGCCTGGCCCTGGCTCAACCTGGGCAACGCATTGGTCACTGCGCCCAAACTCATCCAATGGTACGAGTTTACCGGTGTCCGGGGTGGGACGCTCTGGATTATACTGACCAACTTTGCGGTATTGAAAGTGTACGGTGCTTATCGGGAAAAAGGCACGGGATCTATTGCTCCGGCAGGTGCAGCAGCACTGATGCTGTTATTTATCCCCATCGGCGTGTCCTATCTAATATTCCATAACTTTAAAGAGCAAGGAGAAACAGTAAATATCGCTCTGATTCAGCCCAACCTGGATCCGTATACGGAAAAATTCGATCCGGATAATTATGCGCGGCACGTGGAGGAGTTTTTCAGGACGGCTGATGCCATTGTCGACAGCGAAACACAATACCTGTTTGGCCCGGAAACACTAATCGTTCAGCAGATCGACGAAAGAGACCCTGAAGCGTCCATCTACTACCGTGATCTATTGGAATTTCGGGAAAAACATCCAAAACTGAATATTCTCCTGGGCGTACACAGCTATCAGAAACTCGGCAATGACAACATACCCCCGGGAAGTCGTTTCAACAGCGAGGAGAATTATTACTACGAGGCCTTTAATACAGCTCTTTTTCTGCCATCGGGTTCTACATCTGCCCCTCAGTTCTATCATAAAACCAAGTTGGTGCCACTATTCGAGCGCGTACCTTTTGTTCAATATTTAAGCTTTTTGGGGAAATACTCCCTTGAGCTTGGCGGATATATCGGCACCTACAGTTATCGTCAGGAGAGCAAAATTTTTGTTTTGCCCGATGGTTCGGTTAGCATATCACCTATTATCTGCTATGAATCCATATTCGGCCCTTACTGTTCCCGCAACGTGCCGGCAGAAAAGGGATTTATCTGCATGATCACCAACGATGGATTCTGGAAAAATACGCCGGGCTATCTGCATCACTTCAATTTCAGCCTGGTCCGGGCAATCGAAAACCGGCGGAATTTCGTTCGAGTTGCCAATACAGGAATTTCCGCGCTTATCAATGCCAGAGGTATGGTCATCGCCAGAACTCCCTGGTGGGAGAAGGCAACCATCAAAGGAAAGATTCATCTTCGCAGCGGCCAAACTTTTTTCGCTCGACACGGTGATTACCTGGGCCGGACATCTTTGATATTCGCGGGTTTTCTGATTTTGTACGGGGGGGTTCGAAAGCTGAAAAAGCGTCGGATCAAGGCTTGAACTGTTTTCGCAGTGCCTTAAAAGTAGCCGATGAGACGTCCCAGTATAAGGGCAGTCAGCCAGGCAACGAGCGAGACACATGCGCCGAATCGTACGCGCCACGGAATTTTCGTCGACCCAGAGTGTACCAGCAGCAGTTCTCCCGGCACCGTCCCGCGCAACACCAGGGCGTTCGCCAAGCCGGTTCCGACGAAAATCATTTTGGATATAAACAAGCTGGAATGGACATAATCCATGGCGCGGGTGATGAACAGCAGTGCCCCACAAAAGATGGTCAGCGCAAAGCCTATGCCGGCAGTGCGCGTCAGCACACGCCACAAGGGAGCCAGAGGCACCGACTGCCAAAACCCTAGCAAACGTAGGTCGAGAGGTATGATAGCGCCAACGAGAAGCGTCACGCCAAGAATATGCCCCGCATTGACCAGCGGGTAGGCCCAGACGGAACCGCGCAACGCCCTTGCCAATATTGTGGCTTCCAGCGCTGCTGTCCAATCTCCAATCATCACGCTGTCGTCGGCAGGCGATCAGGACTCACGGTCCGGGTACAGGTTGTAATTTCTACCATCAATCACCACACGTTCGGCTTTTACCAAGCGTTCTCCATCTCTGGCCGAACGGTGGCCGTGCACGGTGATGATCTGTCCCACATGGAGAACTTCCGCGGTGAGTCCCGCCCTTTCATTCCGCCAGGGCTGTCCCACTTCGACAACCCAAAATTCATTCTCCACTACCAGGGTGACCTCGCCGTGAGGATTGCCCAAACGCACGTCGGTGATCCTGCCCGTGATCTCGAATTCTTTTTCTGTCGCCCATCCCCAGCCATGGTGCGCCGCCAGATCTTGCGGTAGCAAAGCACACATAAACAGGGTGAGAATGACCGACAAACATATCAGCTGATACAAATGCGAACGCATATTCGATTCTCCTTCTCGAGTCATTCCCATTAAGCTAAATACAAATTTGCGCCCTGTAAAGCAACCGGGTCAGATTTTCGTTTAGTTAATTTGGATCGACATGCACGTATAAAAACTCCCTTGACAACCAAAGTCACATTCGATAGTGAAAACTCGTTGTTTCCGCTTATAGTGCTTTTCAATATTTCGGGCTGCCGCTGAATCCGATCCACTATTAAAAATTTGCGTAAATTCCGGTATCATAATTAGACTTCTCATCAATCGATATTAGAATGTTATTTGCTCGCCTATAGTTGCCTGCTCTCTGTGCTCTGCTGCTGACACTGCCAAACAATTCAGATGCGAGGTCCAACCCGTTCTTGATAATTCTGGTCCACAAAACAGTCTTTTTAAGAATTGGTACATAATTCTAAGATATCATAGGTTTATTTCATAACCCTAATGCTGCTTTGATTTCCGTTGAAAGCTTCCCCTAGAATCGGGAATCAATGTTTACTCCAGCACACAGAAAAATAAACCCGTCAAAGCTTCTTTAAGTTGAGTCAGAAAACATGGTCTTTTATCCGTTCAATAAAATCAAGAAAGGAGGAATACATGAAACGAGATAAGATAATAGGATTCATTGGGGCTTTATTGATTGTGCCGGCTATTGCTGCCATTGTTTGGGCGGACACGTCAGATGTCAAGGGGCCACCGGTGGTTGTAGTCAAGAAAAGCGGACCAAATTGTAAAGATGATTCAAACTGTTTCAACCGGTACCATCCGACAATCAAACCGGCGGTCAACGCCAGGCCCGGCCAGCTGATTGTCTTCGAAACGCGGGACGCACTGGACAGTGACTTGAATTTCCAATCGATCCCTGACGACGTCACTGCATTGGACTTGAACCTGGTTCATCCCATGACCGGGCCGGTCTACATCGAAGGGGCGCAGCGTGGTGATGTGCTGGCAGTTACTCTCGTTGACATCGAGCCCGATGATTACGGGTACACGGTGATCGTTCCGGGCTTCGGCTTTCTGCGCGACAAATTTACCAACCCGTATATCGCCAATTGGCGGCTCACCCGGCTGGAGGCCACCTCCGAGCAGATACCCGCAGTGGCTATCCCATTCAACGGTTTCATGGGCTCAGTTGGCGTGCTTCCCGGTGATCCTGAAATCGAGACGATCTTGGGGCGCGAAGCTCAGTTGGCAGAGGCAGGGGGCATTGTGCTCACACCGCAACCAATGGGCGCTCTTCCGGCTGATGTCTGTGGACCTGAGGGCGTATTCAAGGACAGATGTCTCAGGACAATACCGCCCCGTGAGAATGGCGGAAACATGGACGTCAAGCAGATGCAGGTCGGAACTACACTGCTCCTGCCGGTTTTCATCGACGGTGCCGGCCTTTTTGTCGGCGACGTACATTACGCCCAGGGCGACGGTGAAGTGTCGGGCACCGCTATCGAGATGGGGGCAAAAGTGACTGTGGTAACCGAAGTTCTCAAGGGTATGGGCGCATTTGTCAAGGTACCTCATTTTAAGGGCGGGGCCCAGCTCAAGAAGTTGGAACCCACATCGTTTTATGCCACCACAGGTATGCCACTGAAACCGGCGGGGGAGATTCCAATCTACACGACCTATATCGATGGCGAGAAGATTGCACCGCTCACCAATCTGTCGGAGGACTTGGCAATCGCTGCCCGTAACGCTCTGCTTGAGATCATTGATTTCATGGTCAAGGAAAAAGGACTTACGCCCGAACAAGCATACATTGTTTCGAGCGTGGCCGTTGATCTCAGGATCGGACAGCTCGTCGATGTGCCGAATTACATCGTCTCGGCCATCCTTCCCCTCGACATCTTCAAAGAATGAGTGTACTTGCGGTGAGAAAAGACTTTTCGACAAGAGGGGTGTTCGTCATGTTGGCGCTGGTCATCATGACGTGGATTTTCAGTACGGGCCATACACCCTACCGGCAGTGGGTAGTTTTTCGCGAGAGACATCTGTTCGTGGTCACCAGCCGGACAGACGGTTCATCCTATGAGCTTGGCAAACGCGTGGCGGAAGTTCTCGCCACGCACCTGCCGACTAGCCGGGCGCGTGTGACCCGCGCACCGAATATGGAACGAATCGGCAGTCTTATCAGTACCAAACAGTTCGGCGTCGCGCTGCTATCGCGTAACTATGCCGCCGCCATGCTCCAGGGTTTGCCACCGTTTGACGAATACGGACCCGTGCCGCTCAGGACCATTATCGAACTCGGCGACTACTTGCTGGTTTGCCGCAATGACTTTCCTGCGCGGCACGCTTACCTCGTGGTCGAGACCTTAAGTATCCACCATGAAAAGCTTGCACCGGCTGTTGCGAGGAAAACGCAGAACGCAGAAGAACCGACCGCTGAGGTTCCGATACATCCGGGCGTCTCCGCCTACCTCGAGGGCCGTCCGCTTCAAGAATCAGGAGAGAAGCCTGGTGATCAATAACCGCACCCCATGCGTCGGCGTGCTCTTGAGAGCTATTCTAGCGGCGTCCTTGTTAGTGTTACTGTTTTTTTATCAAGCACTGGGGCACGAAATGATTGACGCCGAGCGTGCCGGGATATACCTGAAACGAATCCGTGAGCACAACGCGGCGATGGCACATGGAAGATCGGTCGAACAAAGAGCCGAAGCCCATTTCGCGCTCGGTGAGACAGTGGCCCGAATCGTCGAGTTCTTGAACCGCGATTTGACGTCGCACTATGGAGAACTTGGCCTCGCCAACACCATGATTGTGCACGAGCTGAAGGCTCAAGGGATCGAGCTTACAATGTGGCCGGAAGCCATGCGCTATAAGAGCTATGTGAAGCCTTTCGAACGTTACGTGGCACTATTACCAGAGGGTCCCAGAAGGGCTGAGGCGTTGTTTCGTATCTTTCAGGGCCGGTTTTATGATAGCTTTATCTACGATCCCCTGCAACCGATAGATCTGGATTGGCTCGACCTCGTCGTTCGAATTAAGCAAGAGGAGGCTTTTCTGGAGCGTTATCCCGATTTCCGCAACCGAGAGGAGGTTCATTTCATCTTGGCCGCTGACTATGTGCGTGCCGCTCGTCAGGCGCTGGGCGCCAATTCAAGGATGACTTACGCGGCACGGGCACAGGTCATGTTACAGGAATTCCTTACCGCCTATCCCAATAGTCTACGCGCAACTGCGGCCCAAATGCTGCTGGAGAGTCTTCCTTCTATCGAGTAAAATACTGCGGCAAGGCTCACTCGCAAGAACGGGATCACTCCTTTCTCTGTGACGTGTCCCGATGCATGGTCTAAAGATCTCATCAGGCTCCAACAGAAAAGTGAATGCTCCCTAAACATATTTACTATAGCGAGTTTCAATATTTCGTTCCGTTTGATGCAAACTAAAGATTCAGGGATCAAATTACAAACTAGAATTTTTACTCTTGTATAAAAAGAAAGAGCGAAGCGATACCATGATCCGGTATCTGGTATCCTGAATCTGGCATCAAGCATCTAATGAATAGAATCTTAGCTTATAGACCAGCCTTTGATAACGGAACATTGAGTTATATTTAAAAGTTGTGTTTAAAGGAAAAGGCGGTGTATCCACCGGTAGATTGTTAGCAGCAGTCAACCGGCCACACTAAAAAGGAAAGGATACACCACCCATGAACCAGGATAA
>Ga0126326_1000099_pt1 | contig 48242 bp, 32 predicted proteins | sample InaspJWI67metaG_FD_94485 | JGI IMG/M metagenome (GOLD analysis project Ga0126326, IMG submission 94485) | Marine gutless worms symbiont microbial communities from Oahu, Hawaii - Inanidrilus sp. 1 OAHU.JWI-67 metaG | ecosystem: Host-associated > Annelida > Digestive system > Unclassified | place... | reverse complement strand
CCTTTTTCCTGACAACATGTTGTAAGAAACAGATTGAATATTTTCGATTGAATATTGAATATTTAAGGAATTCTATCAATTCTAACAAAACAATCATTAAAATGACGGAGCGAAGCGACCTCCACAAATCTTCAATCTTCAATTGCCATTGGCCCCTTTTTCCGAGCGCAGTCTCGGAAAAAGCTTAGTTTCTTATCGACATTTTGTTGTCGATCTCAGACAGAATGTTGTTTTACGTTGAAAGATGATGTTGCGGGTTACGAGTTACGAGTTGCGGGTTGCGCGTTAAAAAAAGGAACCATCCTCAACTTTAGTCACTGCAAACTTTTCACTTGAATACAGGATCCGGGCACGTCCGTTGGTTTACCGGATTTAACGATATTGCAACGGACGCGCCGCAAACCCCTTTATTGGCTGTTCTTTCCTTCGAGCTTCTTTATTCCTTCCGGTGTTATTTGAAATCCGTCCGCTACCGCTTTAACAAATCCCGCTTCGGAGAATTCTCTGACCGCACTGCGTACCTTGAATAGCGGCTGCCCTGATTCTTCGGCGGCTGCTTCGATTCGGGACGGGTCCATCAGGGCCAATAGAATCAGTTCTCCGCTTCGCGTGATGTTGCCTTTGGCGTCTATACATCCCATGAAAATGATCCTTATAAATCTTTCTTGCAAAAATACCAATCCAAACACTCATAGCCTTCCTGTGTGCGTTCCAGGGCAGCTTCCTGGGTGCGGGGCGGCGGTACGATCACCTTATCCCCGGGCATCCAGTTGGCAGGTGTTGCTACGGTATTTTCATCCGTGGTTTGCAATGCTTTTACAAGCCTGACTATTTCGCCGATGTTACGGCCCGTAGTCAGGGGATAGTATATGATGGCCCGGATTTTTCCCGTGGGATCGATGACAAAAACACAGCGGGAGGTTTCCGTGGTGCTGTCTCCAGGCATGATCATGCCGTAGAGTGAGGCGACCGTTGCATCGACATCGGCCACCACCGGAAAGGGAATCTTGATATCAAATTTCTCCTCGATGTTGCGTATCCAGCCTATATGGGAAAAGATGCTGTCAATGCTCAAGCCCATGAGTTCGGCGCCGATACTTTTAAATTCATCGTAGTTTCTAGCAAACTCAACGAATTCAGTCGTGCACACCGGTGTAAAATCAGCCGGATGGGAAAAGAAAACCAGCCAACTTCCTTTAAAATCCTCAAGCTTAAGGTGACCGAACGTGGTCTCAGATTCAAAAGGGGGCGCCATATCTCCTATCCTGGGCATACCGGGCGTTGCTTTTTCTTGAATTTGTTCTTGCATGGCTTCCTCCATATAAATGGTTTGATTTGAACCGGGGAGTGAGATGATCACATTTAGTGAGTTGTTCGTCGTGTGGGAGCGGCTTTCAACCGTGCAAAGGGGAGGGAGTTTGGAAGCTGCTGGGTGTATCGGCAATTCAGGCAGTGAAGCGTGTAATCGAATAGAGATGAGGTCACGGTTGCTGAACAACACCTGACAGGCCGGATCATTTTCGGAATATATCCGTTCATCTGTCGGCATTGCGAATTTCGGTCTTGAAACACTTTTGAAACGCCACCGTTCTCCATCACGATAATTACAACATTATTCTCAGATTTTCCCCTGTCAACACGTTTATACTAAATAAACAGCCGCCCGATTGGCGCCATGCGTTTTTCCGATCTAGCTTCGTTTCCCACCGCCCTTACTAGTAGGCAGCATCGAAATCCGGAAAATATGTTCCCCCGTTCAAGTTTCACGCCTCCAAGACCGATATTCTATTAAATTCAACAACTGTTTCGTCGTTGAACATACCGCCCGGAGAAACAGATCCAGAGTAATTGAGATGCAGTCGATGGAAAAATTTTATGTGATCGGACACCGTGGCGCAGCCGGTCTTGCGCCGGAGAATACGCTTGCAGCGTTTGCACGGGCCTGGAAAATCGGTGTGGATGCCGTTGAGCTGGACGTTCTGCTTTCAGCTGACAATGAAGTCGTGGTCCATCATGACTACCGTTTGAATCCTGAAAATACACGTTCTGCAACCGGTGACTGGCTTAATGGTTCCTTAGGTCCGGCTATCAAACACCTGACCCTTGCGCAGTTGAAAACCTATGACGTCGGACGGCTCAAGCCTGATACGGTATATCGGCGCCGGTATCCGCAGCAGCAGCCGGTTGACCGGGAGCGCATTCCGACGTTGGCTGAAGTGATTGCGGCCTACAAAATCCTTTCCGATGGAAGGTCGCACCTGTGGATCGAAATCAAAACATCGCCGGAAGAGCCGGAAATATCCCATTCTCCGGAAGATGTGACCGAGGCCGTCATGCAGGTATTGGGCAGTGAAAACGTCCACGAGCATGTCCGCATCCTTTCATTCGATTGGCGCGCGCTCGCTTACGTCCGCAAAATTGCACCCGATATCCAAACCATTTATTTGTCATGCACCGGTGCGAAAATGGATAATATAAAAACAGGCTCAAATGGGCCTTTCCCATGGACCGCCGGGCTGAATGTGAATGATTATCACGGATCGATTCCACGAATCGTCAAGGCAGCGGGAGGTTGCTTTTGGGCCCCTGACTGCCGGTATCTCGCTCCGGAAATGCTGGCAGAAGCACATCGGCTTGGTATAAAGGTTTTTGTCTGGGGATCTGGTGATCGGGGTAACATGAACCGATTTATCAAAATGAATGTGGACGGCATAATTACCGACCGCCCCGATATTCTTAAATCTCTTGTCGATGGCCGCCCGAATTGATGATGAGTTCATTATTCCTTAGATATATATTCACCGCAGAGGCGTAAAGCACACAGAGGGTGAGTGCGTTATGTTTTTCGCTGAATCCCGCTGCTCTTTAGCGGGGCTCAGTCGAAAGGAAAATATATAATACATCTCTGTGCTCATTGCGGCTCGAATGAGCGGCTTGTCGGGTCGTAGCTCGCAGAGCGAAGCCTGAAGTGAATGGGCGGTGAAACTAACCCTCTAAATAATTACCTTACTTTTCCGGCGCCGGCATCTGCGGTTTGCCGATTTTCGGCTTCAATTTCCGCTTGCTCTGAATATACCGCAACAACGACCTGGCATCGATTGCATCGGCGTCCAGGGCAATCGCCTGCTGCAGATAATATATCGCATCATCTTCGTTTTGCATGCGATGACTGAGCAGGCCCAGGTTGTACATCACCGAAGCATACCGTTTTATTTCCGCGGCTTTCAGGAACATCTCTTTGGCGACTTCCAGATCACCTTTTTTGGCTTCCCGGATACCGGATTGGAAGTAGAAGTTAAAATCCGCCTTCACTTTCTGCTGCTTTTGCAATTTGGCCTGCAGATGATCATAGACTTGTTGGAGCTGCACCTGATTGGGGTTGAGCGACAGTGATTTCTCCACATAGGCCAGCGCGTTTTGTATGTCGCCCCATTGGGTATATATCTTTCCAAGATATTCGTAGGCCTGATGGTTTCGGGGATCGGATGTGACCACACGCTGAAATGCAGACTCGGCGCTTTTGTACCTTTTCAGCGCCATCAGGGCTGATCCCAGACCAAAGTTGGCTTTTTCTGAATTCGGCTCGAGATCGACAGCCTTTTTAAACATCCGCCGGGCGTCTGCATAATCTTTGCGGCCAAGCGCATCATTCGCCAGCTCCACCCACAGGTCTACATCTTTTAGGTCGAGTTGGGTGACATCGTAGGAAGGATCTATGGAAACAGCCCACTTCACTACGGATCGCAGTCGCTTTCGTTCTCCGGTTCGCACCAGGGCTTTGGCCAGCCCCCAGGCCGCCTGTGCATTTTTAGGATCGATGCGCATCGCTCTTTCATATTGACGGGCAGCGGTGTCATAATCCTGGGCAACAAAAAAGCGGGTGGCTATTTTTGTGTGCATGTCCGCCGTGCGCAGTTTTTCCAAACCGGATATCAGAACGGCGTCTTCAAGAATTTCACCCGGTTTTTCATTATTCAGGAAATTGGCAAGATCATAATGGGGTTCATATTGAATAGCAGCTGTCGTTGTTTCCTGCTCACCGACGCCATATACGCGATAGTTCGGATTCTGATAAAGCAGTGTGAAATGTCGTAGATTCTGCGGTGCAAAGTGAAAGCTGAAGGCAGCACTGTCGGTCTTTAGCGGTATGGCATCGACCAGATATCGGATGCTGCCGGGTGAACCGCTATGGACCATTTCGGGTTGATACACAAACAGGCCCACCTTCAGTTTTTTACAAACTTCATAAAAAGCGTCTTCACTGCGGTAGAGGGATGCGTAGACCTGGGCGACTTTATCCCGTAGTATTTTGGACTCGAATTTCGAGTGCAGAGCCACCGGATGGGCCGAATAGGCCGCCACCGCCGGCCCAAGTTGAAAGGTTGTCAGGACCGGGGTATCCGGTGAAGTGCGCGTTTTGATAAATGCCAGCACTCCCTTCAAATTTTTTTGGTTCGGGCGAAAGGCCACCAACTTGAATGACGGCAGCAGGCAGCACTGAACAACAAAGCACAGGGCCAGACTGGCGTAAACCGCCTTTTTTAAGCTGATGCTGTTCACTTGCGTCAAGATACCCATGGAAAGCGCCAGGAAAAAAATGGCAAATACACTCATCCGGTGAATCATTAAAAATAAGATGAGCATGCACCCGGTTAGAAAGGCGATCACGATCTCGTGAGCGGCACTTTTTCGCCTGAGCATACGCTGAATCATCATACCGACGGCAATGGGACCGAAGATAAGGCTGGCTGACAAAAGAAAGGGGAGCTCAACCAGCTGGGGGCTTACAAACGCCGACGTCCACATGGACTTGGCTTCGAACGAAAGCCGGCCGGGGTCATTGGGCAGCACGCCCAAAAAGCGGACTTTGGCCGACAATAGCTCATAGACGTGAGAATATGTTCCCATTGCCGTTTGGATAAGTAGCGATGCGGCCAGAAACCCACAGAGAATCAAGCCGGCAATCACGCGTCGCTCCTTGCGACCGCGCTTTTTCGCAAAAGGCATCCAAGCGATAACAAGCAGACCGCAGCTGAGCATCAATGCCGGAGAAAAAATGAAATACTTGGCGCGCAAGACAGGGATAAACAATGCGGCCGAAATCATCATTACAACGAACACCGCCAGACTCTTGAGGGGCAGGTCCTGATCGTTATTCAGAAAATATGCGACCACCAGGGCGGCCACAAACAGGGAAAGATAGAGTTGGGTCACATGCCAGGCCGAAAGGGCGATGATCAGCAACACCGACCCGAGGCCGGAAACCGGGGGGTTGTCTTTGCGCAGGCAGGCAATAAAACACCCAAAACTGAAAAAGATGAACGGCAGCGCAAAATCCTCGCGGATGAAACCAGCGCCGCTGGTTCGGGTCAAACTGGCGGGTGCCACGGCATAGAAGCAGGCACAAATAAAGGCAGCGACGCGTGAACGCCAGGCGGCGCCGGCGGTGAAAAAGATGGCCAGAATCGACAGGGTAGAGATGACAATCGAAAAATGCACCAGGAAGACATGCGGCGGCATGTTTGAAAATATCCAGCGGTAAAGCCTGCCCGCCACCTGCTCCATTACGGGTGTAATGTAGCGCACGGTGTTCAATCCTTCCGGGTGCTGGATGCCGGAATCCACCGCAGGAATGCCGCCGCCTTGGGCGACCATCAGAAAATGTCGGAAATGAAAGGCCGATTCGGTCCAGAAAAATGCTTCACCGTCGTTTGGATCGAAGAACGGCAGCTTGTTGAGCAAGTATATTTTATAGCTTACGGCGCCGGTGCATATCGCCATCAGCAAAAGAGTGATAAGCACTTTGGTGATAACCGGCGATATCGCAATTACGGGGAGACGCAGATCGAATGCCGCGCCGAAGTTCGAATTAACTTGTTTGGCGGCGCCTTGCGATTTCTTTTTGCCTCTTGTCGTTTTGACTTTCATTTTACTGGCATTTATGGAAATGCAAGATCCAAGCCAGTGGGGGAGACTAAAAAACTATGGGATAACAGTTGGTTATGGGGAGCATATATACTGCATGAAGGAGGAGCGAGGCTTATCGTCAATAGATTGACTACCCCGCAAAAAGTTCTTTTTACTGGGACTTAGGAATTCAGGGATTTAGGGATTGCGAATGATTTCCACAGAGTTTGAACTCAGTAGTAACTGGTAGATAGTTTCCAAATTGATGTTTCGGATCCCTGCATTTGTGGGAGCGATTTCCAGGCGCGAGACATGCTCACTCGCGGCAAGATGCCGCTCCCACAGCTATTGCAACAGAACTAAGGGAGCGATCTACTAGGCAGCACTTTCAAATCTCCAATGGGGGAAATTAAGATATATATTCGCTTCCTTAACTTGATTCGGGCGTTGGAAGAGCTATGTCAACCGGTATTTGGCCGAATACGTTCATCACCGCTATTCCCAATCCAGCAACCGCTGCTGGCCTTTCAGTTTGCGAATTGCCGTCAGATCCTGGCTGACCTCCAGCGTTCCCCGGTAATAGCCTGCGCTATCCCGCACTGCAAAGTAGCGGATGTAAATAAACTTGCCGCCCAATTCGATCCAGAATTCAGCCGTGTCCCTGACGCCGGACTTGAAGGCGTCCAGGATTTTATTGACCAGGTGAACGCTTTTGGGGGGATGACAGTTTCGGACCTCCCGGCCGATAATCGCAGGGCTGCGGGGGAAAATCCGCTCCGGCCCCTCGGAGTAGTAGGCCACCCGATCGTCTTCGTCAACAAAGGTCAAATCCACCGGCAGGTGGGTCAACACCAGGTTTATCTGCTCCGGCGTCATCCTTCCGGTATCCAGGCCCAGGGCCCCGGTCACATCTTTGAGGACTTCCGCGGATTCGGGCGTCGCTTCTTCGGGTTCTGCAATGATCTCTTCGGGCCAGCCCTTGTCGGGCACCACCCAGGCGAATCCGATGTCGGCTTCGCCCTTTTTGACGCGGATCCATTCCTTTTGGCTGAGCATATCCAGGCTGGCGGGAAAGAGAATGTGCTCTTCCTTGTAAATCATGTCCCGGATGGCTTGTATGGCTTCCTTCAGGGATGACACCGTTCGAACCGGATCTTTGTCGGCAAATGCCTCCCGGGCCTGTTTCAGGTGCGCCCGGATATCGTCGTGAATGGACCACATCACCTGGGAAGGGCCGGTAAAATGGTGGTCCTCCAGCATAGGAAACAGCTGATTTTCCTTGCGCGTATAGTGGATGTCGATTTCAGACAAGCGATTGATAAGCGCCCCCAGGGCCTGGCTGTATTCTGTGAAAGCCTCCTTCACCGGCGGGTGTTTGATGCGCCCCAAGAGCATGCTGGTTTCACTCATGATTTTTTCCGAGGCTCGGTTTTCCTTCATGAAGGTGTGGATCGGGTGCCCGGGAGGCGGTTCGGGCCGGTCCTGTTCCTCCAAGGCCTCTTTGAAAATTTCCACATGCACGTTGCACAGGCGTTTAATTTCCTCGGGCGGCAGCCCCTCGTTCATGAGGGCCTGCTCCATTTGGGCCACCTCTGTGGCCTCCAGTCCGCTGACAAGCTTTTTAAACCTTTGTTTGAGGGCTTGCATGTCTTTGCCGTCGTGAAGATCTTTGATGATTGCCTTCAGGGCCGCCTGTCTTTGTCCGGGATCGGTTAAAGCCTCACCTCGAGCGGTGGATGCGGAGGCACCGGAACCTTCGATACCGCCTGCCTGCCTTTCGATCTCAGCGGTCAAGGTCGATATCAGGCTTGCGACCTCCAGTCCGCCGATGCCCGCGGCTTTTTCAAGGGTGGCCACTTTTCCTAATGTTTTGCGCATCACCGGATTTTTCAGGTTTTTAAACACAGGCGACAGGGTGATCATAAAATCAAGCAGAAAAGGATACTGCTTCAGCAATTCGTCGATCTTGGTCTTGGCGTTTAGTTCCATAATGCAAACCTCCTTGTGATGGGCACAGGGCTCCATAATGGACGTTCATTGGGGCCGCATCGATCCACGTCGATTGTTTTATTGATAAGGAATCGCTTTTTGGGATCGGACTTAAGGGGTAATTAAATGTATCGGTTTCAGGTGCAGTCCTATATGTGGTATTCAAACAGCGTTATCGTTTAATACCCGAATATCGAAGCCGGGCCCGGTTGTCAACGGAGATTTAGGGCGCTGAATACACTAGCGAAGTTCCGCCTCAAACCGACGAGCCGTTCGACCTTGTCATTTGATCCTGTCATTCGACCCTTAGGTCCTCGAAGGGAGGCTCACGACAGGTTGGCGGTAAATATATCCCATTACTTGAAGCCGAGCGATACTGGCTACTGGATTCTAGATACTGGATAAAAGAAGAATTCCTTAATCATCCAGACTTCGGCGAGCTCCCTTCGACGTGCTCGGGGCCTGCCTTCGACATGAGCTCAGGCCGAATGTAGCTTGTCGAAGGCAGTCGAGCCGCATCCAGAAACCAGCATCTAGCATCGGCCTGTTATCAGCACCAGAATTTGAAACAAAAACCCTGGCCCAGACCGAAATGATGAGCCAACCGTTTCTGGATTTTGGTTCCGATAAAAGACAATTTCCCTGCAATTGTCCAGCTCGTCGCGACAGGGAGGGCTTGACCTAAAATTTTAGGATCTTGGCTTTTAAAGACACCTATTATGCACGTCTGCGCAAGCAGACAGCTCGGGTGAATGATAAAAACAGCTTGACGGGAATCACCTACAATGCTACTCGGATATATAAGAGACATTGCACCATGCTACGCTGTCTTAAAGATGCCGACTTTTTTGATATATAGCAGATAACCGTATCTATGTTTCTTTACTGTCTCGAGCTGTGTACCAGTTGTGCTGTATTTCACACTATAGTGCTGGCGATGTTTTTTGATGATCGCTTCCTGAACCTGATTCTCATCCGGTATTCTTCTTTATAATTATTCTCTTTTACCTGTGAATACATGTCCACGGATTCGCATGGTTTTAATAGTCGCATTTACCCACAACAAAAGTTTTGTTCAAATCCAGCGGTGCGGCGCAAGACGAGCTGCCAATTTAAAGCGCCACGACCCTTTTCAAGATAACCCAGACGATGCTTTCATTAATACGAGGAGTCTGAACCTTGGGGAAAATTTCACTATTCATTAACGGAAACAGAATCAGTTGTCCCCCCGGCATCAGCATTCTAAATGCCGCCGAGGATCATGGGATAAAAATACCCAGGATGTGCCACCATCATGATCTTGAACCGTTCGGCGCCTGCCGCCTTTGCCTGGTGGAGGATGAAAAAACCGGCCGGATCATGGCATCCTGCGTAACGCCGGTCGCCGCCGATATGGCCGTGCAAACAGACACGCCGCGTATTAAAGATCATCGCAAAAATATCGTCCGACTGATGATTGCGGAACATCCCGAGTCTTGTATTGTCTGCAGCAAGGGCAACCGTTGTCAGCTGCGTCATTTGGCGGCCCAACTCGGCATCGGTGAAACCAGGCTGTATCCCATGCCCAATTATAAATCCCTGGAACAGGCCAATCCATTTATTATCAGAGATTTGAGCAAATGCATCCTGTGCGGGAAATGCATTCGGGCCGATCATGAGCTGGTGGCCGTGGGCGCCATCGACTACAACTTACGGGGTTTTAAATCACGCCCCACCACGGCCTATGATCGCGGATTGGAGAAGTCCAGCTGTACATTTTGCGGTACGTGTGTGTCCATGTGCCCCACCGGCGCCCTGTCTACAAAAAATAGCGACTACGTCGGAACCGCCGAACGGGTATCTGTTTCGATTTGCGGATTCTGTGGTGTGGGCTGCTCACTGGCCATGGGGGTTTTCGGCGGGAAGATCGTCGAGGCGGAACCTTCCCACCGCCAAGACACCGTTAACGGGGCGACCCTTTGTGTCCGGGGTCACTTTGCCCACGATTTTCTCAACTCCTCTGAGCGGTTGTGCCAACCATTGGTCCGTAAAAACGGCGGTGCTGATGACCAATTGGTTTCGGTACCATGGGACGGCTTGCTTGCAGATGTTGCCGGCCGATTGCGTGCCATCCGGGAAAAACACGGACCGCAGAGTATCGCCTTTTTCGGATCCTCGAAATGTACCAACGAGGAAAATTATCTTTTCCAGAAAATCGCCAGGGCTTTGCTGCAGACGAACAACGTGGACAACGGCGGATACCTGTACGGGCGTTCCATCCTGAAAACGATGGATAACAGCGCCGGCGGTTGGTGTCGCATCCGGCCCCTGGCCGATCTTGAAAAAGCAGAGGCGGTGTTGGTGCTGGGCGCTGATCCCGTACAATCGGTTCCCGTAGTGAGCTATTATTTAAAAAGGGCTGCCAAAAAAGGTGTGCCTGTTGTCGTAGCCGACACCCGGCCGACGGAACTGGCCGACAGTTCATCCTATAACTTGAACCTTGCACTCCACGGCGATGCCGAAGGCACCTACGTGGCCTTGATCAATGGTCTGGCCGCTTTGCTGTATGGGAAAAATGGGCAGGATACCGATTTCATCGACCGGTTCACGCAAGGTTTCAAACAGTATGCCGACAGTCTTGCGGCCCTTGATCCTGAGAACATAAACCGGGTGACAGGTCTTGACCAGGCTCACCTGGTGTCGGTCGCAGAATTGCTGCAACACAAAAAGCTCTCTTTTTTGGTTGGCAGCACGATCCTGCAGCAGCCGTATGGCCGGCAAACTATAGAGGCGCTCGTCAACCTGTCACTGATGACCGGCAGCGTAGGGTCCAATGCGGCCGGCATACATATTGTCGCCCGGGAGAACAATCTGATCGGCGCCTGGGACATGGGCACGGTACCGGATGCGCTTCCCGGTCGTCAGACCCTAGCAGACGCATCGGCCCGAAAGCGTTTTGAGCAAGCCTGGCAGACGGAATTATCATCGGATCAGGGCCTTGATCTGGTCGGTATGATCGAAGCGGCTGAAAAAGGAGAGCTCAAAGCATTGTACATAATGGGAGAAAACCCGCTGCGCGGTCTACCCCAGGCGGATCGGATCCGAAAAGCACTGGCAAAGGTCGAATATCTCGTGGTGCAGGATATACTCAACAGTGAAACCGCCAAAATGGCAGACGTGGTTCTGCCCGGCGCTGCATTTTCCGAAAAAGGCGGCTCTTTTACCAATATGGAAGGTCGAATTCAATCTTTTGACCCCGTGGTCTCTCCACCCGGCGATGCCCGCCCGGACTGGGAAATTCTCGGCCGGTTGGCTTCGGAATTGGGGCACCCGGAGCCCTGCGAATCGCTGGAGGACATTGTGGATGACATCCGCCGGTCCGTCCCCATGTATGCCGATTTGAACCGGTCCGGACCCAGTGCATGGGTAAAGGCGCCGGACCGGCATGCCGGCAGCGACGGCGCGGACCATGAAACCCGGATCCCTTTTACCCCGCTTGCCCCGCCGAAAGAACATGAGCCGGATCAAGCGTCTGAGGCGGCCTATCCGTTCACCGCCGTGTTCACGTCCCAGCGCTGGCACATGGGCAGCGGGACACGGACCGCCTGTTCCCGGCGAATCGTCGAGTTTGGTTTGAAGGGCGAGATCGAGATATCAGAGCGGGACGGAACCAAGCTGGATTTTAGCGACGGCGATACTGTCAGGGTTTTTTCCCGGCACGGCGCCATAAAAAGATCGATTCGGCTCAACCCCCGCTTAAACCCGGGACAAATTTGTGTGCCCCTGGCGTTTAGCGGCAATGATGTGATGAATCTGATTGAATTGACACAGCTCGGCCGGCCGGGGGTTGCCGGATGGAACACCTGCCGGGTCAATATTGAGAAAGTAGAGGAAATTATCCATGAATCCTAAGGAAATCGATTGGGACAGTCTCACTGCCATCATCAACAAATACAGGGATGAAAATTGGGGGCTGATTCCGCTGCTGCAACACATCCAGGAACAATTCGGATACATCCCGCCGCCGTCCATCGATCCCATCGCCCAGGCGCTCGGATTATACCCGAGTCAGGTCCAGGGGGTTATCACTTTCTATTCAGGATTCTCATTGGAGCCCAAGGGCAAAAGTGTGGTCAAGGTATGCCGGGGAACCGCCTGCCACGTAAAAGGCAGCCGCAGTATCCTGCGGCTGATGAAAAAGGAACTGGATCTTGAAGAAGGCGAAACCAGCGCGGATTATCAATTTACTTTAGAGACCGTGGCCTGCCTTGGGGCCTGCTTTCTGGCGCCGACCATGATGGTCAATCGGGACTATTTCGGCAAACTGACGCCACCCAAAGTCACCAGCGTACTGAACCAATATGGAAAGACCCGGGAGGAAGAATAAAAGTATGGATATGCTCTCATCCATCGGACAACTCGAATGGCTTCGCAACAAGATTCTGGCCCGTACGGCCGAGGGGAAAACCCGGCTGCACGTCTGCATGACCGGGTGCCGGGCCTATGGTGCCGCGTCTGTAAAAGAAGCCATCGAGGATGAAGTCAAAAGACAGGGTCTCATGGACCAGGTTGAGGTCCGGGCCACCGGATGTCACGGATTTTGCGCCAAAGCCCCGGTCATCGCCATCGATCCGCCGGGCATTCAATACCAGGAAGTGATTCCGGAGGATGCGGCCGAGATCGTGGGGCTCACGCTCAAAAAAAATCAGCTTATCGACCGTCTGGCATACTGGGACACGGCCGCGCGCAAACCCATTTTTTATCGCGATCAGATCCCCTTTTACCTCAAGCAGGAAAGACGGGTGCTGGCCAACTGCGGCCGAATCGATCCGACCCGAGTCGAGCATTATATCGCCGCCGGCGGATATCAAGCCCTGGTGAAAGCCCTGTCGAAAATGACGCCGGATCAGGTCATCGAAGAAGTCATCGCCGCCCGGCTCAGGGGCCGCGGCGGTGCGGGTTTTTCCGCCGGTCTTAAATGGAAATTCGCCCGTCAGGCCGAAGGCCGTCCGAAATACATGATCTGCAATGCCGACGAAGGCGACCCGGGGGCTTTCATGGACCGCGCGGTACTGGAAGGCGATCCGCACGCGGTGCTGGAAGGGATGCTGATCGGAGCCTATGCTATCGGGGCCGAATACGGGTATATTTATGTCCGCGAGGAATATCCGATCGCCGTGGAACATTTGCGCATCGCTCTGGAGCAACTAAAGGAATTGGGCCTGCTCGGGGAGAATATCCTCGATACCGGATTTAATTTCGAGCTGTTCCTGAACAAGGGTGCCGGGGCCTTTGTCTGCGGTGAGGAAACCGCGTTGATGGCTTCGGTCGAAGGCAAACGGGGGATGCCCCGGGCCCGGCCGCCGTTTCCGGCCCAATCCGGGCTGGACCGCAAACCCACCAATATCAACAATGTGGAAACCCTGGCCAATGTTCCGTTGATTATCAAAAACGGCGCTGCCTGGTATGGTGAGGTGGGCACGGATGACAGCCGCGGCACCAAGATTTTTTCTTTGGCCGGCAAAGTGTACAATACCGGGCTGGTCGAAGTCCCGATCGGGGCCACGATCAAGGATATTGTCTTTGATATCGGCGGCGGCATTCCCAAAGGAAGACAGTTTAAGGCCGTGCAGATGGGGGGGCCTTCCGGCGGATGCGTGCCCGCCCAGCTTCTGCATCTTTCCATCGATTACGACACCTTGCAGCGGGTCGGTGCCATCATGGGGTCGGGCGGAATGGTGGTGCTGGATGAAAACAACTGCATGGTTGAAATCGCACGATTTTTTCTCGACTTTACCCAGTCCGAATCCTGCGGAAAATGTGCGCCCTGCCGTCTGGGTACCACCCAGCTCCTGGAGACGCTGACGCGAATCACCCAGGGAAGGGGGCAAATAAGCGATATACAAGCCATTGAAGAAATCGGCCAAACCATGACCGAGGCATCCCTGTGCGGGTTGGGTCAAAACTGTGCCAAACCGGCGCTATCCACCTTGAAGTATTTCGTCAAAGAATACGAAGACCACATCCGCGAACACCGCTGCGCCGGCGCCACCTGTGATTCGATGGTCATTTCCGCCTGTCAGCATGCCTGCCCGGCGGGAATCGACGTACCCAATTATGTGGCGGCCGTTGCCCAGGGCGAATACGAGCAGGCCGTGGAAATTATCCGCGAAAGAAATCCTTTCCCGGCCGTTTGCGGCCGCATCTGCATCCATCCGTGTGAGTTCAAGTGCCGCCGCGGGGAGCTGGACCAGCCGGTGGCCATCCGCTCAATTAAACGGTTTGCTTCCGACTGGTATTTTAAACATATCGGGCCGGATAGGGAGGCTTTCCCCCTGACCCGGCAGCAGCAGGTGGCGGTGGTGGGAGCCGGCCCATCAGGACTGACCTGTGCTTATTTCCTGAGAAAAATGGGATACCGGGTGACCGTCTTTGAGTCCCAGCCGGTGGCCGGTGGTATGCTCGGAATCGCGGTTCCCGAATTTCGGCTTCCGCGCAAGGTTATTGAAGATGAGATCAAGTATATCGAAAATAGCGGGGTTGAAATTCGTTATAATACTCCAGTGGATGCCAAACATACCATCAATGACTTATTGGCGGAAGGCTATGCCGCCGTGTTTATTGCCGCCGGTGCCCAGGCCAGCAAACAGATCGGAATTCCGGGTGAAGAGCAGGATTTGGAAGGCCTTTTTTACGGTCTTACCTTTTTGAGCGATATTCGCAGGGGCAAGCAGATCCAGCTAAAGGGCAAGGCGGTTGTCATCGGAGGGGGCAACGTCGCCATTGACGTGGCCAGGACCGCTTTGAGAGCCGGCGCCCACGATGTCCAGATCTTCTGCCTGGAACCCAGAGATGAAATGCCGGCCTGGGAAAAAGAGGTCGGCGAGGCGATCGACGAAGGGATCATCATCAATCCTTCATGGTCACCGCAACAGATCGTGCACCGGGACGGAAGGGTTAAAGGGATCGAATTTATCCACTGTGTGTGCGTGTTTGACGACGAAGGCTGTTTCAACCCCGAATGTGATGCCGGCGTCACCCAGTTTGTCGATGCCGATAATATTCTCATATCCATCGGACAGGCTCAGGACATGTCCTTTTTGTCCCAGGACGGTCAACTGGAGAGGGCCTTGTGGGGAACCCTGGTTGTCGATGAAAACACCCTCGCCACCAATATGGCCGGTGTGTTTGCCGGAGGCGATTTTACCACCGGTCCGACGTTTGTCATACGGGCCATATCATCGGGTCGGAGAGCGGCGCTGGCTATCGACAAGTATCTTCAGAAAGAAAAAGGTCCGGTAGAAATTCCGGATGAAAAAACCGCCCTGGAACAGGATACCGGCCTGGCCTTGGAAGAGGAAACCACGGAGGAAAAACCGAGAATCCAGGTTGAGCTCGAAGCGCCTGAAGAAAGAGTGAAAGATTTTCGGGAAGTCGAGAAAGGATTTTCATCGGTCAAAGAGGCTTACACTGAATCCATACGGTGTCTCAGATGCGACCTGGAGAAGGAGAAAGATAGGAGCTAAATATGATCCGGTCTATTACACAACCCAAATCGGAAGCGGAAATCGAACAACTGTTAGACGGATTGGGTCGAATTTTCATCGTCGGTTGCGGTACGTGTGTAACATTGACGCACACCGGGGGCGAACCTGAAGTAACCGCCATGAATGAACACCTGTCTGAAAAAGGCAAGCTGATCACCGGTCAAACCGTGGTTCCGGTGGCCTGTGATAATTTAACGCGGGAAACTTTAGATGAATTCGGAGCCCAAATCGATCAGGCCGATGCGCTGCTGATCATGACCTGCGCTTTTGGCGTTCAAACCATTGCCCGACAGCTGAAGAAAATGGTGGTACCGGCGCTGAACACCATGTTTATCGGAAAAGAGACGGCCCTCGGGGAGTTCAGCGAAATCTGTACCCAGTGCGGGACTTGTATCATCGGTGAAACCGGTGGAATTTGTCCCGTCACTTCCTGTCACAAAGGTCTGGTCAACGGGCCCTGCGGCGGCACCAACAACGGGATGTGCGAAATAGACGCCGCTAAAGACTGTGTCTGGACGCAGATATACAACCGGCTCAAAGACCTTGACCGGCTGGACTCGATGCGCAGACTTCAGCCGCCGAGAAATCATCTGGGGGAGCCGACCCCCGGAAAATTCAAGCTGCCGGCGGCTTGAAAAGCCCGGCGTCCAGGCGTATTTATTGGGTGAAGAAATAACATAAGCATTTGAAACCCGGAACATTCGAACAAGGAAAGGACGGCTGATTCATGGTTTCCGCATTTAAAAAGGCTTTGGAATCCGGAAAGTTTGTCGTAACCTGCGAGGCGGCGCCACCTAAGGGAACAAACCTCGAGAAAATGACCCATCATATCGAAGTTTTAAAAGACAGGGTCGATGCCATAAATGTGACCGATCATCAAAGTTCGGTCATGCGTTATCCATCTTTGGGTGGTGCCATGCTTGTCAAGGAAATAGGCGCGGAACCTATTTTGCAAATGACCTGCCGCGACCGCAATCGATTGGCCCTCCAGGCAGATTTGCTGTTTGCCTCGGCAAAAGGGATTCACAATGTCCTGTGCCTGACGGGGGATTCGGTCATATTCGGCGATCATAAAGAAGCCAAGGGCGTTTTTGACCTGGATTCCAGCCAGCTCTTGGGCACTGTCAGAAAACTCGAAGGCGGAAAGGATCTGGGCGGGAACGAACTGGAGGGCGCGGTTTCCTTTTGTGCCGGTGCCATTGTTACCCCCGAAGCCGACCCCCTCGAACCGCAGCTGATCAAATTCGAAAAAAAAATCGAGGCCGGAGCCGAGTTCATCCAAACCCAGGCCGTATACGACCTGGACCGGTTCAAGCAGTTCATGGAATACGCCAGACAGTTTCCGGTGAAAATTCTGGCCGGTATCATTTTGCTGACTTCCGCGCCAATGGCCCGTTTTATGAACAAGAATATTGCCGGCGTCAGCGTCCCGCAGGAATTGGTTGATGAAATGGCCTCGGCCCCTAAAGGCGGGGCTCTGGCCAAAGGGATCGAGATCGCCGGTCGTATGATCCAGCGGATTCGGGAGGAAAACATGTGTGACGGTGTTCACATCATGGCTATCGGCAAAGAAGATCTGGTACCGGATATCATGTCTGCTGCGGGATTGAACTGATGATTGTCCCGCCCGAATGAATTCCGGCTGCCGGCTATTGGTCGTGGCATCGCACCATGTCTCATTAACTGAAAGGAGATAGGCATGAACGAAAAAAAGAGGGTCCTGGTGGTGGACGATGAGCCTGATTTCGCTTCAATTGTTCAGGCAAATTTGGAAAAGGAAGGTTTCGAGGTTGAAGTGGCTTATGATGGCGTTGAAGGATTGGAAAAGGTACGGTCGAACCCTCCGGATGTCATTGTCCTGGATGTCATGATGCCTGAAAAGGACGGCTATAAAATGTGTGCCGAACTCAAAAGAGATGATCAGTATGCCGACATCCCCATCATTATGATGACGGCCGTTGGCGACCATGTTTCTTCCACCCGTTATTCCCACTATGACGGAATGAGCATGGAGGCGGAGGATTATTTGCCGAAACCGGCCTCGGCGGAGCAGATCATCGGGAGCGTCAGGAGACTGCTAGACCTCTAATTAAACATAGAAATACTGGTCCTGGGCCCGGATTCTTTCCTATTCCTTTTTTGTGCCCCCGTATCTTAGCGGCTGAACTTCTACAACCTTCGAATCAGACCGTCATGAATCGCAATGTTGCCAGCCTTGATTCCAAGACCGACAGTCAAACAAAGGTCTTTTGCATCTTGAGCGATGAGCGGGTTTTTCGTTCAAAATCGCCAGTGATGTTTTCCACGGTATTCGAGCGGACCGGAATCAATGCGCAATACGTACCGTTCAGGGTTGAAGTCGAGCAGATCGGTTGGGCTATTAAAAGCCTCAGGGTCCTGAACATCGCCGGTGCAAACGTTACCATCCCCTACAAGGAGGCTGTGATACCCTATCTCGATGTTCTTTCAGAAGGGGCTCAAATTATCGGTTCGATAAATACCATTACCTGTGTCGGAGACGTGCTCAAAGGATACAATACCAATGCGATCGGCCTGATGAATGCCCTCGAAGAGGCAGGCTACGAACCCGCAGCAAAGCCGGCCCTGGTGTTTGGGACCGGTGGTGCGGCCCGAGCCGTTGTTTTTATGCTAAAATGGCTCAATGCGGAGCCCATCTTCGTAACGGGCCGAAGTCCGGAGAAAGTCAAGCAATTGGTCAGCCGCTTAGGGGGCGAAGCATTAGCGTTGGATACGGTATTTGACCGGCCGGTATCGGCAAACATCGTGGTCAATGCGACATCGGTTTCCGGCTATGAAGAGTCACCGGAACTTTCGGCGCGGGTCGGCCGGCTCGAAGTGCCGGACTGCGAGCTCATGCTCGATCTGAATTACGGCCGCAGTAAAAATTTTTGGCAGGATATGGCCCGGGCCAGAAACGTCCGCTTTATGGACGGTCTTCCTTCACTGGCCTATCAAGCCCGATACACCTTTAAATTGTGGACCGGCGTCGTGGTTGAACCCGAAGAGTTTATAACAGCGCTCGCAGCCGCGTAGGGCAAAGGTTTTGATCCACCAGGCAGACAGGGATTTAAAGTAGTTGTAAGAATAATGTTCCGTTATCCATTTGCTGTGGACCCAAACGTTTTGTCAGTTAGTGATATTGGATAGGTATGTTGAAGTCTTGAATCTAAATTTCGGATGCTCTACAGTTTTTTTGTATAAAATCTCACGCAAAGGCGCTAAGATTATGAAACATAATATACAGGGATTATTCAAAATATTCTTTGCGGCTTTGCGTCTTTGCGTGAAAATCAATCATCGTTAATCGACAAGATTAAATCCAGTTCCGAACAGATAGATATTTCGAAAAATGCTATAATTCCCTTCTTCTTGAGTGAAAGTGATATTCTGATTGCTGCTCCGCGGCTTGCAGAGGGGTTTTAACTTTGTCAACCTTGCACCGGCAGCAAAACTTTGAAAGTGCTCCCTTTATCCGGTGCACTCTGCACAGTGATAGAGCCGTTCAGTCCCTCCAGCAGCCCCTTGACGATCGACAGGCCAAGTCCCGTGCCGGTGATATATCTTGTCTTATCGTTTTTGATCCTGAAAAACTTATCAAAGATCTTATCCAATTGGGCGGCCTCCATCCCGAATCCGTTGTCCTGGACAGCCACGCTCATTTTTTTCCCATCGTCAAGTTCGGCCATGATCCTGATTTCACCGCCTTGGGGGGTGTAGTTGATGGCATTTGTGATCAGGTTCCCAAATACGCTTTCCAGGGCGATGGGATCGGCCATTACCGGCGGGAGCGAGTTGTCCCGTATATCTAGGATCAGAGCCTGGTCTTTGTTCCGGGCTTTTGACTCCAGAAAATCCGTTATGTTCCGCAGCAGTTTCTCGATCCGGACCGGTTTCGGTTCATGGCAAATGATCCCGGCTTCGATACGTGACAGATCGAGCAGGTCTCCAATGAGGGAAATCAGCCCCTGGGTTTTTTCCTTGGCGCGGGCGAGGATATGCTGATCATCTTCAAAACCGTTGCCCACATGGTCCCTTAGCACCAGGGCCAGTTGTTCGTGAATGGTCGAGAGCGGGGAGCGCAGTTCGTGGGAGACTTTGGCCACGAATTCGGATTTAAGTTGATCCAAAACTTTTACGGTCGTTATATCCACCAGAATCAGGACTGCTCCCAGGCACTCATTTTCCTCACCCATTATTGAACGGCCTCTGGCCAGGAGATGTTTTCCGTTTTGCTGGGGAAACTCGCAGGTAGGGGATTCATCCGGATCTGTTTGTCGGCCTTGAGAAAGATCCCGCACGAGGCTGCAAATCTCCTGATCCGATATATAGGTTTCCACCTGTTCGCCCGGCTTTGTTTCAGGGTCAAGGCCCAGATGACGCCGGAAGGCCGGATTCATCAGGACGACTTGGCCCTGGGCATTGGTTACCACCACACCGTTAGGGAGAGATTCGATGATGGTACTGATACGACTTTTTTCCGTGTCCAGGTCAACCAGAGTTCTTTTTCGTTCCAATTCAAGTTCTTCGGCCTCCCGGGTAAGTTGCAGCTTTTCCATGGCCCGTCCCACAGCGATACGCAGTTGATCGGGTGAAAAAGGTTTGGAGATAAAATCGTAAGCTCCTTGCTTCATTGCCTCGATCGCTGTTTCAACCGTGGCATATCCGGTGATGACAATTACCAGGATTGTCTCGTCAATCTCACGAATCCGCCGCAGAACCTGTATTCCATCCATGCCCGGCATTTTTAGGTCAAGAAGGACAATGGACGGGTCTTCTTTAGTCAAGACCTCCAGTGCTTCTAGCCCCTGGCTGGCCTGAAAGACCTGATAACCCATTCGCGTTAGAACTCTCTCGCACCCGTCCCGTATGTCCCTTTCGTCGTCTACAACCAAAATTCGTGTGTCGTTGTCATATGGATTTCCCATTTTCGGCGCCTCTAATGTTAGGTCCGGCAGCAAGAAGTTCTATGATGAAAGAAGCCCCCCGGCCGGAATTATTTCTGGCGGAAATTTGGCCCCCGTGATTTTCCACAATGCCGTATACCAGGCTAAGTCCCAGACCGGTTCCTTTGCCCTGTTCTTTGGTGGTGAAAAAGGGTTCAAATATTTGCGGTAGAACTTCTTCGGGAATTCCCGGGCCGGTATCAGAGATCTCAATGTAAATCCTTTCGCTGCTGGCGGAGCGATAGGTCTTTAGGGTCAATTTTCCGTTGCCCTCCATCGCCTCGGCTGCATTAAGTATAATATTCATGAATACCTGATTCATTTGCTGGATATCAACGGGAACCGGCGGAATATCCTGGGCCAGTATTTTCTCAACTTCTATATTCTGAAAGAGCGTCTGATTTTCCAGCAGGAACAGCGTTCGGCAAACGGCCCGATTGATGTCATGGGCCTGGATTTCCCGGTTGGTCTGGCGGGAGAACTCCAGCAGTTGCTTGACGATATCACTGCAGCGCTGAACATCCGCCACAATTCTATTCAAATCTTCTCTGGCCTTTTCCGTAAGGTCGTATTCCTCCATGATCAATTGGGCAAACAGCTTGATTCCCCCCAAGGGATTATTCAATTGATGTGCCACCCCGGCGGCCAGCTTACCCAGGGAAGCCATTTTTTCAGCTTGAAGAAGCTGTACGCGGGTCTTTTCCAGTTCTTTTTCCATCTGTTTTCTTCGGGACTGGTCAACGTTCAGCCCTTCGTATCCGAGGATATTCCCGTTCTCATCATAGCGTACGTGGCCGGTGAGCAGGACCGGGATCGACTTTCCGTCCTTGCGCTTAAAAAATACTTCATAATCGATCACGTGGCCGTTATGTTCGATTAATTCCATAAATCTTTTGCGCTCGCCGGGCTTGAGGTATAAATCATTGGCGATATCAATCTGAAGAAATTCCTCTTTGCTATTGTATCCGAGCATATCCAGAAGCGCCTGGTTGGCGTCGAGAAATTTTCCTTCTTTACTGCTGATGAAAACCCCGCAGGCCACATGCTCAAACAAATTTTTATAATCCTGCTCCGAGGCCCGCAACTTCTCCTCGTGCTTTTTTTCCTGGGTAATATCCCGGAATATCGTCAGCTTTGAAACCGTCCCGTCCGCGTTCTTTAACGGTATTTCTGTCAGGCTATAAACTTTATCATTCTTTGTCAGAAGCTTTTCCCTTTGGAGTGTCTTGCCTTCGTCGATTATCTCCGGTGCCCGGCACCATGGACAAATCTCATCTAGACGATTGATGGTCCGGTAGCATTTCTTCCCCGTGCCCTGGCCACACATCTTTACCATGGCCTCGTTCATAAATTCTACTATATAATCCCGGCTGATTATACAGATACCGTCCTGCAGGGCATCGAGGATAGGAGAAAGTTTTCGACTATTTTGATTTATAATATCCATATCCTAACCTTTTGCAGGTGGTGTGCAGTTGATATGAATAGAATCCGTTCTTTATGAGCGGTTGAGATCGGAAGCTTTATGTGTGTCTACAGTCGCTGAACACAACAACATCCGGCGCAGGAGTTATCAGGATCGATATAGTTGTAGGATAAAGCAACGGGGGCCGGCGTGTCAATAGTTTAGATGATGCGCAGATGATCAGATTATCTGGCATAACAAGCCCATACAGGCTCGGGATACCCTTACGCCCGGTTTCAACCAGTTCCCGGATTTTCCCTACACCTTTCTTTACTCAGGGCCGCATGGTATAGATATATACCTTTTTAGCATCGATACTAAGTGCTTCGATTCGCAATTACAGTGACATATAATTATTGACCAATCCATCATAATTGCTCACTCAGCACTAAGTCTTGAGTAAGTAAATACGTTCTCGTATTTACGCATCGATGGACTAAGGAGTGACAAATTCTTGCATAATCCGATTTGTAGCATCCAGCAAAAAGCCGGATGGAGGTGTTTTCATGGATGAGCTGTTAACGTGTAGCTCGATGCCGCCTATTGTAAAATTTGGTGCAGCGTAGTGCTAAAACCAAAACTTTTATTTCACAATTGGTATCCTTCCAAAAGGTCTTATCAATTTTTGTCCAGGAATTTATGAAGATCACCAGCAATCGGTAAATTTACTACGTTAATTTTCCCCGAGAGAATCTTTTTTTCGATTGTTTTTAACTCGTCCCTCAACGCGGGCGGTACAGCCTTGTTTAATTCTAAAAGAAAAATAGCTCCGTTGTCCATGTTCACCCAATGTTGTTTGCCGAAAGTGCCGTCGATGTAACTTTTAATAACTTCATCATACACGACTGACATATCCATTATGACCGAACTCAAGAGGACATCGACCTTATCGATGGATCGCTTATCGCCGATAACGTCAATAAACCAAACTTTGCCGCCATCCTTGGCCTTCTTTGTTGAGCAGGCTTGCAGCATACCGAATGAGGCGCCATCCCCCAAACCAAAAATCACGTCGGCACCTACGGCGATCTGATCCTGGGTATTGCGCTTGGCACCGGCAGCATCCGAATAAGCCTCTTCGCCGATCACGCTGTACAGAAGTTTGGAATTGGGGTTGGATGCCCTGAGCCCTTGGGCAAAGCCGGCTGACATCCGATTCCATGTGGGAGGTTCAGCTGACGTAACAATCCCTACAATATTGGAGCGAGTCATTTTACCTGCCAACCAACCAGCCAGGTAGCATCCCCCTTGGGGTTGGGTGTCGATATCGCTAATGAGTCCTGGAGTGATGTCTTTGTGATTCTCAACAGTTGTGACCTTCACACCTGTTTCCCTAGCGATTTCCGGAGCAACGGTCTGATATCCTGCCGCATGGGTAATTATCAATTTACAACCCTTTTCCACCATGTCGCGAAGCGTGGGTTTGATATCACCATAGCCAAGTGCTTCTGCAAGTTCAATCTTGAAGCCATATTTTTTAGCGACGATTTCGAGCCCCACCTTCCCTTGCTCATTCCATCCTTTATCGGTACCCGCTTCTGGAATAGCCAATCCGACTAACTTCGGTGGCTCACCGGCAATTGACGGATTGATTGAAAGGAAAATGAAAGATATTAATGCAATAATTATAAAGCATGTTTTGTTCATATTATTTCTCCTTTTTCTGCTTATTAAAATGATTAAAATTGATAGTAAACGCTCTTTGGTGGATTATGGTTTATAGCGGTTGTCATAAATACGTTCCGTTTGAGCCATTACAAAATAAGGATGTTCTTATAACGTTTCCAAGTAAAAGTAGTTTGTGACAAACGCTATAATCTCACTTATTGCCACGTATATAGGGGACACAAAATGATGACGGCAGATTGGTAGACCTTGAAAAAACAAGCAGAGCTACAATGACTGCTATATAGGGCGTCATTAGTATAAAGTCGGGGCTGATTTTAATCCCCGCGATCTGCAGGACGCTTGTTAAGGCCAAGGCAAATCCGAATAATATTCCGCCTAGACAGATCTTGGCCGGATTCCATTTCCCCAGCATGACAATTACAATGGCGATATAACCGCGTCCCATATTCATGTCAGGTATAAAAAAGGCCAGATCACCCAGTGCCAGAAAGGCTCCGCCAAGACTCGCCATGAGTCCCCCAAGCAGTATCGCATAATACCTGATGCGATAAACGTTTACACCGGAGGCATCGGCCGCCCATGGCGTCTCACCTACTGCCCGAACGCGAAGCCCGTAACGGGTTTTATACATCAATATATACATTACCGGGATCATTGCGAATGTCAGGTAAACCAACCAATGCTGGTTAAACAACGCTTGTCCGATGATCGGGATCTTGGATAGAAATGGAATCTCATTTGTCCCTCCGGCACCGAACAAGATCGGAAACTGGTTACCAAAGATCACCCGGTGGAGAAAGCTGCACATACTTCGCGCAAAAATGGTTAGCGCCAAGCCAACAACGATTTGATTAACGCGGAGAGTAATGGTCAAAATACCAAAAACAAGGCCCAGCGCCATGCCGATGGCAGCAGCTGATATAAACCCGAGCAACAGGCTATCAATCATTAGTGCAACAACAAAGGACGTGAAAGCACCCGCCACCATCATCCCTTCTATCCCCAGGTTCAAAAGACCGGATCGTTCGACGTAGGCCTCACCCAATGCAGCAAGTAGGATGGGGGTTGTGCCCCTCAGGGTTGAGGCTATCATAGCCGTGATTAACGCTGATTCGAAAAATGAACTCATTTGAGCACCCATTTTTTCTCGAAATACTCAGAGGCAGCGAAGAATAAAAGTGTCAGCCCCTCTAAAACATGGACGAAAAAGATCGGAACACCGAGATCACGTGCTACAAACTCCCCGCCAACAGCTAAGAATGAAAAGAAAAAAGCTAATGGGATGATGGCCCAGCCTTTTAATCTGGCAAGGAAAACTAACGGAATGGCAGTCATACCATATTGAGGATTCCAGCTGCCCTGAAAGAGTCCCTTGATGGCCAGTACATCAATGCCACCAGCCAATCCGGCGAAACCACCGCTGATTAGGAGGCCATAAACAGTTGCACGTGGGACTCTTATGCCGGCATGGACGGCTGCTTTTTTGTTGGCCGACATGACACGGAACTGATAGCCCAATGTGGATCGTCTAATCACCAAATGCATGCCCAGCACAGTAACGATACCAATGATCAATCCGATGTGAATACGGGTGAATGGTATCATAGGCAAACGATAGGTCAACGGAATTAGAGTCGTCTGGGGCGGAACGGTGGACAGGTCATTGATTGGTCCCTTGACCAACCAGGTGACCAGGTTGATTGCCATCCAGCTCATCATAAGCGTGGTGATAATCTCATTGATATCGTATTGGGCTTTCAAAATGGCTGGCAAAAGTATCCAAGCCATCCCGCCGGCGATCGCCAGCAAGGCAACAGCGACCAGGTAAAATGGATTAGGGAGGGTGGCCGCAAGCGAAGGAGCGGCCCATCCCGTAAGCATGGCACCGATGAGAAATTGCCCTTCCACGCCGATATTCCATAGGCCTGCTGAGAAACAAGTCAGAAGTCCGGCTGAGATTATCAGCAGCGGTGCCATCTTAATGATGGATTCAATCATCCCTAAGGAGGTACCTATGCCTCGTGTAAAAAGAAGACTGAAATAAACTACTGGATTCTTCCCAATGAAAATCAAGATAATCCCACCGGTGATGAGGGAGAAAAGGATCGAGAGCATTGATAAAACTGCTGGTTTTAAGGCGGCAACGTCCAGGTTTCTCAAGGCATCCCCTTTTAACGAATTCCAAGCATGAGTTTTCCAACTTTTTCAGGTGTTGCATCCGACCTTTGCATGAATCCTGCGATTGCACCACCAAGCAATACACCTATGATGTCGCAGCAACTGAAAAGTTCGTCAATGTCTGATGTAATGAGCAAGACGGCTGTACCACGTTGGCTTTCTTTTTTGAGCAATTCCTGAATATATTGAACCGTTCTGGCATCGAGACCGTATGTCGGTCGGTTGCAGACGATCAAGCGTGGCTTTACAGAAAGCCCCCGGGCTAATATCAATTTTTGTATGTTCCCTCCACTAAGTGTACTGACCTGTGCTTCGGGTCCGGTTGTCCTTATCCCGAAGCGTCCGATTAGATCACTGGTAAAAGACTGGGTATTCAGATGATTTAAAATACCGAAGCGGGAAAAGGGAGAACGATAATAGCTTTGCAAGATCGAGTTCTCCCAAAGCTTCATATCGAGTACGCATCCTTCATTGATGCGGTCATCAGTTATATAACTAATCCCGAGCTCAAACCGTTTTGCTATGTTCATATGGGTGATGTCTTGCCCCCTGTAAAGCAATTGGCCTGAGGTTATTCGTTTTTGTCCTCCGATGACCTCTGCCAGCAATCGCTGGCTCTCACTTTCGACACTTGTAATACCGATAATTTCGCCCTTTCTGACACTAAAAGAAATACCTTTAAGGCCGATAAAGCCTCGGTTGTTTAACGCCTCCACTTCTTTTAATTCCAACACTTGTTCATCATCCAATACCTTCTCGACATCTGTTGCCCTTGATCGTGGACTTGCCCCGAACATTAAATCAAGTATCTTGTCTGAAGCGGCTTTTTTTTCCATGTTTAAAAGCGTGTCACTTGTCAATTCGGCCACCTTCGTTCCTGACCTCATAACGGTGATACGGTCTGATAAGGATAGGGCTTCGTTCAAATTATGTGTGATTAAGACGACCGATTTTCCAACTTTTTGCAATAATTTCATCGTACGAAACAAACCCTTGGTTTCAGCAGGAGAGAGCATCGAAGTGGGTTCGTCCAGTATCAATACGTCAGAGTCATGGAAGAATATTTTCAGGATTTCAGTTCGTTGACGCTCACTAACAGATAGGTCTTGAATCTTTCTTTGAGGGTCGATAGAGAGACCATATGCCGTAGAGATTTGTTGAAGTTTCTGTTCTGCTTTTTTCAAGTTCAAGAAGAAGCCGCCTTCGAAACCCAGAATAAGGTTCTCCATAACAGTTAGATTCGGTATTAATGTGAAATGTTGATAGACCATTCCGATCCCCAATCTCAAGGAATCCTTAGGCCAACGTATTTGAACTGTTTTATCTCGGACAATAATTGTGCCGGTATCCGGCTGATGCATTCCTGAGAGAATGTTCATCAGAGTAGTCTTGCCCGCACCGTTTTCTCCTAAAATACTGTGAATTTCACCGGCGCGAAGATCGAAATCGACATTGTCGTTGGCAACCACACCTGGGAAGCTTTTAGTAATGCCGATCATTTGTATGAGGGATTTACCTATCATAGTTAGCTTGACGCTTAAAATCGTCTAAATAAATCTCATTCGTCTATCATTGTACTTAGAGAATTAACAATTGTTTTTCAAGATGCTAATTTTCACAGACAATTCACATCAAGATTGATGGCTCGACCGAACTGTATATATGCCGAGATTGCCATAAAGATAAAAACCGTTTCGATCCCATTACAAATTTTTGAAAATTTTTCGGCGTTGGATTCAAAACACAAACATATCGCCCGAAAACTGATTTAAATTCATGGCCTGTTTGGCCATGATCGGCAAGCCATTGATTGACGATCCCATATCCGTGCTATCACCGGCCAAATACCAAACTCAAATTTGACTACGCCCTTTATTTTCTGAGTTCCGCATGTTATAGATACCTTCTTTTTTGGCATCGAACCTCAGATTTTAATTAACACCGGCATGTCCAGTAACAAAAAGATCATCAACTTCGAACCGCAGGAACGTCTCCTGGAGAAGGCGCAGAAATACATCGATGATGTGGCGCTTTTTGTGGATGATAAAAAAAATGCGGTACCGCTGCTGCTAAGGGCTTTGAAGCTTGCCGATCGGCGGTTGAAGCACAAGATTTTATTAATGCTGGGTGGGTTTGCCAAGCAGGAAATTGCCTGGCCATTGTATCAAATGATGACGGATCCGGCCGAAGACGAGGATGTGCGCCATGACGCATCGATCCAACTCAGTGTGACGCTTCCTTTCCTGAAGGATTCTCAGAAACTCATCGATTGTCTACTGGAAGACTTAAAGCGTTCGGACACCGAAATTCGTGTGAATGCCGCCTTTGCTCTGGGGTGGGAAGGAAATTCCCAGGCGGCCATACCTTTGATCGAGCTATTGTATGACCCGGATATCCAGGTGCAGCAAACAGCGGTCAATGCCCTGTCGAATTTACGGGATGATCGGATTTTGAACCTGCTGCTGGAGCGACTGGCGCACGGGCCGCGGGAACAAAAAAGAACCATTTTGTTCAACCTGTGGCGGTTTTATTCCAAGCGTGAAGAGGTCACGGCGGTTTATTTGAAGTACCTCGAGCATGAAGATGAAGGGCTGCGCTTCGATGCGCTGGTGCTTCTGGGTTCGGTGATTGAAACCGTAGATCATATAGACGTATACCGCAAGTGCTTGAAGGACCCGGAGCCGCGCATACGGGAGCTGGCTCTGAAAAATCTGGCCGAGCTCGAAGCCGCAGATCTGGCCGGTCTGGAAACAGACATCCGACACCTCATGTCCGATCCGGAAATGAAGGTCAAACAGGCTGCCGTGAAAGCGTTAAAGAAAATGAATGATTGAAAGCGACCATTTCATCAGCGACCTCTATCTATCTTTGAACCATTAGCGGGCACCCACCAGGCCAATCTCACCCACCACTTGTCTTTAGACGGATGTCAAATTCCTTGGCCGCGTCCATGATCATTTTCAGGAGGCTGGTGTTGTCCTTGTGCGGCAGCAGCCACATTTCCTCGCGGATGGTATCGGCCACAAAAAGATGATTAAAGACTAAAACAAGGAAATCATTTCCCCGGCTTTCCAGCAATTGATGGAGTTGATAAATGACCATGGGCCTCATGTCGGGCGTACAGGATGGAAGTGCAGTTTTCTATAACACAGGTGCAGATGAAAAAAACACGAGGTGCTTAATTTTCTTGACATACAGGGCGGCAGTCACTATTGATGAAAAGCCGAATACATAACGTTGGCTGATTCGGGAGCTCGGTGGAACCGGGCTGAGAGGGACCTAATGCATTGTACGGGGTCCGACCGTCGAACCTGATCCGGATAATGCCGGTGGAGGAAACAGCAGCTTTCAAGCCGTCCTTCATCAGGGCGGCTTTTTTATTGAAATCACATCATGTTTGCCAAGGATCAATCTAATAAAAAATTTTCGCCACGACGACACAAAGTTTAATCCACAGATTATGCAGATTTCGCAGACTACACAGATTACAATGAATTTGCAATGGAGAATGCGAAATCTGCCGGGGATCAATCCCCCGCAGCTTGCTTCTTTAGAATGGAATGTCTCATACACGGATACCCTGTGACTTGCCGCGGGGAAGTTCATTTAAAATTAACATTTACTGTTCGTGTCTTGGTGCCTTGTGGCTATTCTTTCCGGTTTATCCGGGCTAGGAGGATCCAATGAAAAAAAATACTTGGTCGATCATGTTTTTAATTGTGCTGATTTTAGGCCTGCTTGGCGCCGGCCATGCCGCTGATACCCCGGAACTGATTTTAATGACCCACGACAGTTTCAGTGTCAGCAAAGCGGTGGTTTCCGAATTTGAAGCCAGGCATCACGTCCGGCTGCGGTTTTTGAAAGCCGGAAGCGCCGGTGCCATGCTCAACCAGGCGATCCTGTCCAAAAATAATCCCCTGGCCGATGTATTGTTCGGCGTGGACAATACATTTTTCAGTCGGGCACTGAAAGCAGATATATTCATACCCTACCGTTCACCGATGCTGACCGCAATTGCCGACGACCTCAAGCTGGATGCCACCCATCGCCTCCTTCCGGTCGATTTTGGCGATGTTTGCCTGAATTACGACAGGAAGTGGTTTGCCGAAAAAGATCTTGCACCCCCTGTTCGTCTCGAAGATCTGGTGAAACCGGCCTTTAACGGCTTAACCGTGGTGGAAAATCCGGCGACTTCATCGCCCGGATTGGCTTTTCTGCTGGCTACCGTCGGGCATTTCGGCCCGGACGGTTATCTGGATTATTGGAAAAAGCTCAGAGCCGGCAATGTGAGGGTGACCGGCAGCTGAAAAGAAGCCTACTGGGGATATTTCAGCGCCGCGTCCAAGGGCGATCGGCCGGTGGTTGTGAGTTATGCCAGCAGTCCTCCGGCGGAGGTGCATTATGCCAAAGAGCCGATGGATCAGGCCCCGACCGCGGCCGTGGTCTCGAAGGGAACCTGTTTCCGCCAGATCGAGTTTGTCGGAATCGTGCGCGGCACCCAGAAAATCGACCTGGCGAAAAATCTGGTGGATTTCATGCTGGACCGCACTTTCCAGGAAGACATACCACTGCAGATGTTTGTTTTTCCAGCCAACAAAAACGCCGGTCTGCCCGAAGTTTTCAGAAAGCACGCCAGAATTGCAGAGGATCCGGCCGGGGTCAGCCCGGATGAGATCGATCGGCACCGGGAAGAATGGATCGAAGCCTGGACCCGGGTTGTTTTAAGGTGAAGGGGGGGATAAACCGGCAGCCAAAGGGATTTGTTGCATTATTTTCAATGCGCAGTCGGGGTGCTTCAGGAAAATGCCTAAAATGCCTAAAATTAAGGTATACTGTCTATTTTAGGCCTTAATAACTTCATATTGACAATTTGTTGTCGATCTCAGACAGAATATTGTTTTGTATCGAAAGATGATGTTACGAGTTACGGGCTGCGGGTTGTGCGTTAAAAAAAGGAAACCAACCGATCGATGACCCGAAACCCGGAACACGCAACAGTCCCTTTCCATTTCAATGAAACCTATCAGCTCAAAAACATATGCCCTTCTGGCAGGACCGCCGCTGATTTATCTGGCGATCTTTTATTTTTATCCGTTGGCCAAAATATTCAGTGTCAGTTTTTTAGCGGACGGCGTATGGGCGCCCGGCAGTCTGCAAAAGCTGGTCAGCACCGATATTTACCTTCGCACGCTGTGGTTTACGACCTGGCAGGCATTTGTTTCCACGGTTCTGACCCTGCTGCTTGCCTTGCCCGGGGCCTATGTGTTTGCCAGGTATCGCTTTTACGGTAAAGATTTTCTGCTGTCCTTTACCACCGTGCCCTTTGTTCTGCCCACGGTCGTGGTGGCGGCGGCGTTTCATTCACTGCTGGGCCCCCGGGGTCTTGTAAATGCCGGTTTAATGAAATGGTTGAATCTGACCTCTCCGCCCGTGGCGATCGATCAGACGATTGCATTTATTTTAATCGCCCACATTTTTTATAATTACACCGTGGTCCTTCGAATAGTGGGCGGCTACTGGGCCCGTCTCGAACCCGCGTTGACCGAGGCGGCCAAAATGCTGGGCGCTTCGGCCTGGAAAGCATTTCTGAAAGTGACCCTGCCGCTGCTGGCCCCCGCGATACTGGCCGCCGCCCTGCTGGTCTTTATATTTTGTTTTTCGAGTTTCGGAGTGATTCTGATACTAGGGGGGCCCCGTTTTGCCACCATCGAGGTCGAGATATACCGACAGGCAATCCATCTGCTCAATTTGCCGATGGCAGCCGCCCTTTCCCTGGTTCAGATTGTCTTTACTTTCGGCCTTATGTGGGTTTACACCCGGCTGCAGCGAAATCGTTCCCTGGCGCTCAAACCCGAATCCCGGGCGATTACTCAGAAGAAAATTGGCAATCGAGCCGACCGGCTGATCGTGGGCGCCAACATCGGCTTTATGGTTCTTTTCCTGGGGCTTCCGATGATTTCCCTCGTTATCCGGTCGCTTACCAGCGAGACCGGGGCTTTTCTGGGCTATTATCGGGCCCTTTTTGAAAATACCAGCCAATCGGTCTTTTTTGTTCCGCCGGCCGATGCCGTGCTCTATTCTCTTGGATTTGCATTGGCAACCCTGCTGATGGCTCTGCTGCTGGGGGTGCCGGCCGCCACTTTCCTGGTCGGCCCGGCAAACCGCTTGCGCGCCCTGTTGGATCCGCTGTTTATGCTGCCGCTTTCAACCTCTGCGGTAACCCTCGGCTTTGGTTTTATCATCGCCCTGGACAAACCGCCGCTGAACCTGCGCACCTCCCCGATGCTGGTCCCACTGGCCCATACGCTGGTGGCCTTTCCATTTGTGGTGCGCAGCCTGCTGCCGGCACTGCGCAGTATACCCGACAGTCTGAGAGAATCGGCCTCGGTTCTGGGGGCCGCTCCCTGGCGGGTGTGGCGAACGGTGGATCTACCGATCCTGGGACGTGCCCTGCTGGTGGGGGCGGTCTTTGCGTTTACCATAAGTTTGGGAGAATTCGGGGCAACGGTCTTCGTGGCGCGTCCCCAGACACCCACCATGCCGCTGGCAATCTACCGGTTCCTGGGGCAACCAGGGTCTGCCAACTATGGCCAGGCCATGGCCATGAGCAGTATATTGATGCTGGTGTCGGCGGCCGGATTCATATTTATGGAAAAATTCAGAGTCGGGCAGCGGGGGGAGTTTTGAAATGGCGGCTCTGGAAGTGGTCGACATCAGCAAGAATTTTGCCGCCACAGTGGCTCTGCATCGAGTAACCTTGCGTCTGGAAACCGGGAATATCCTGTGTCTGCTCGGCCCTTCCGGCTGCGGCAAAACCACGTTGCTGCGGATTATTGCCGGGCTGGAAACACCCAGCCAAGGGTCGTTGAAATTTGACGGTGCGGATCTGTCCCGCTTGCCGCCGCATCGGCGCCGATTCGGCATGATGTTTCAGGATTATGCTCTTTTTCCGCACAAGAACGTTTTTGAAAACGTGGCCTTCGGTCTGCGAATCAGAAATGATTCTCAGGTCCATATCCGCCGGCGCGTCGAGGAGATGCTGCACCTGGTGGGGTTGGCTGACTTTGCCCTGCGGGACGTGAGCCGGCTTTCCGGCGGTGAACGCCAGCGCGTTGCCCTGGCGCGCAGCCTGGCGCCCCAGCCACGACTGCTTATGCTGGATGAGCCGCTGGGATCACTGGACAGGGCCCTGCGCGAGCGCTTAATGCTCGATCTGCACCGAATCATCAAAGAAGTCGGTGTTACCACTCTTTATGTGACCCATGATCATGCCGAAGCATTTACCGTGGCGGATGAGGTTGCGGTAATGATCAACGGCAAGGTCGAGCAGATCGATCGACCTGAAAACCTTTACCGTCACCCCGGCACTGAAGCCGTCGCCAATTTTCTTGGATTCCAGAACCTGCTGAACGCGGTGGTTGATGAAACGGGCGCTGTCAAATCATCTGTCGGAATTCTTTATCCGCCTCGAGTCAACGCGGCGCCCGGCGCCCGGTTGACGGTGCTGCTGCGGCCGGATGCAGCCCGGCTGGTCGGACGAGAAGACGCGCTTGAGGAGGGTGAAACGCCCGTGTCAGGTACGGTGCTTGAACGGATGTTTAAAGGCGGGCATTCGAAACTGGTCGTCAGCGCCGGAGCAGGGCAGTTGCTGGTCTTCGACTTTACCCATGACACCCTGCCGCCGTCGATCGGCCAGCGCGTGCGGCTGGCCCTGCGACCATCGGGCATGGTCCTGATGCCGTGAGGGAAAGGTTTTATTACCGTTGTCAGGAAAATCTTCCGTATTGAGTGACCGTATCTATAATTCGATCAGATTTGGTTTGAATATCATTGTCGATCAAAAATTATCTCTCGCAAAGTCGCAAAGCCGTAAAGTTTTTATGATCTTTCTTTGCGTCTTAGCGTCTTGGCGTGAGAGATTATTCCACAGATTTTCAAGATAGCATAGACACCAAATAAGTGCGTTGGAGATTGCGAAATCTGCCGGGTTTAATTCCCCGCAGCTTGCCGCGGGGAAGCACATTAATTTTCACCCAATGGGCGAGCCGGAGGCTTTCATCTGCTGCGTTTTTAAGGGCTTGTAATAGTTTACTATGGGTGCACCCGTAAGTGCCTTGCATATGAAAGCCTCCGATTCGTGCAAAATTCAGGTAACATAAGGAGCTAAATCATGGCGGAAGGAAAAAAGAAGTATCGGTTTTTGTTTATACAACCATTTCAGTTGTCTACCGGCGGTAAATTTGTGGACAGGTATCACTCTGGCGAACTTCCCCAAGAGCAGCGTCTAAGGATGGAATATCTTAATATCGGGCATCTGCTGGAGGACGTTGATTGGGATTTTCACGGAGGCCCGACACCTCCCTACGGGGATTGGGCGGTTGAAACCCGGGAGGAATTTTCCCACGTGGCGGCAGCCCGCCTGCCGATTGTCCGCGAAGCCTGTGAGAGCGGCAAGTACAACGCCATCATTCTGCTGGGTGGCGGAGAACCCGGTTTTATGGCGTCCCGGGAGATTGCTCGAAAATATGGCATACCCGTAACATCCTGTGCCTTTTCCCAGATGCACATTGCGACCATGCTGGGCAACAAGTTCAGTATCATCGACTTTACCGAGGTGCATAACATGTTCTACTATGATCTTGTGGTCCGCCACCGTTTCACCGACCGGTGTGCGTCCATCCGGAACATCAACTTCTACCATGGCAGGCCCGGTTACGAGGATGAGAGCACCATCGATGAGGAGCGGGACAAGGCCTTGAGAGGCGAACCTTCCGAGGCCGTGGAACGGGCTGTCAAGGAGGCCGTCGCTGCGATTCAAGAGGACGGGGCGGAGGTCATCACCTTCGGGTGCTCCGACGTCTTCTGGCTCCAATCATTTCTGCAGAAACGTCTGGGTGAACTGGGCTGGGAGGTGCCGGTTCTGGAGGGATATAGCTGCGCCATAGTGCTGGCCAAGCTGTTTGTCGATTTAGGGGTCGATGCCAGCGGACTCAAATTCCCGAGCGAACGCCCCAAGCAATGGCGCAGGAAGAAAATTTTTTAAGTAGTTGAGTGGACGGGGATCAGAAACTGTATCTAACTTCAAAGAACAGTCGATCATTGGCACTGATGTTTTTGAATATCCCTTTATCACCGGACTGATAAAATACCACTCCGCCTCTGATTGAAACGGCATCGGTAATATCATATTCGGCGTCCAGGCGCTCAAAGGCGCCGTCATCGGCCTTGATCCCAAAGGTGGAAATCAGCAGGGAAAACGTCAACGTGTCATTCAAGTAGTCCTGCATGAACCGCAATGCCCATTGAAATTCATTTTCATCGATTTCATCCGGCGGTAACTTCAGCAGGTCATTATATTCAAAGATATGGCGGTTGGCTGCTTCAAGGCTAATGGTCGTCTCACTAAAACCAGTGTATTCGAGGCCGCCCCCCAGATCCAGACGGGAATACGTCACACCGGGTGTGTTGGTGTACTTCAACCCGTCAAGCCAGGCGGCTTCAGCTTTTAAAAGCCAGTTGCCGACCGCGAGGTTGGAAGCGGTTCCCAGCATTACGATGCGGGGGTGTTTTCGTACCAGTTGCGGCGGCGATCCCGGGGATACCTGCTCGGCGTAGGCCTGGTCATCGTAGACGTAAGCCCCATAGAACGCCAGGTCCCATCCGCTGAATGTTCCGATCAGGGCGGCGGCATATTCGGCGTTTTGAAACCCGTCATCGGGAATATCTTCAGGCGGCGCCGGAACCGGCAGCGGGAAGAAGTCGCTGCCGAACACCGGCAGTTTGCTGAATCGAATTTCAGGAATCACCATACCGCTCAGATTCCAGTCGCTGAAATAAAAATCGAGTTTGATCATGGTCACCGGCAGACGCAGGTCATCGATGTCGGTCAGACCCGGGACCCGCAGATCGAGCGGATTTAAAACATCAGTTACCCGTAGATTGTCAAGCGTGCCCCAGACTACGATCTGGCGACCAATTTTTGTGTCCAGGCTGGCCGTCAGACTTCCTTGAATAAAGGTGTCTTCCAGTTCCAACTCTTTTTCGTATTCATCCAGTACTTGTCGGGTATATTCATCGCGCCCGCGCAGCACATAAATAAAGTCATAGAATCCGCGTACACCGATCTGGCCCTGCCAGTTCTCGGAGAACTTCTTTTTCAGGGTAAGCTCGAGTTCCGGGCGCAGCATGGTAAAACCACGCCAGGGTGAAGTGGCGTCCGAATTGAAATTATAGGTTGTGAAAAATCTGAATTCGCCATCCAGATTCCAGGTGGATGGCTGTTCTTCCATTACATCCTCTTCGACCGTTTCATCGCCGGTGTCTTCGTCAAAGCCCTCCAGGAATTCATCTTTTTCCTCTCGAGGCGATGCCGCATCTTCGGCAGGCTCGTCCTCGAATCCTTCCATCAGGTCATCGATATCATCAGGCGTTGTTACTTCATTCTCGATATTCTGAACAGCATCATCGATATTATCCTGGTTTGTACTTTGAGCCTTTAATAAGTCCACATGATATAACCATGTGCCAACCGTAATAATGATGAAAAGGGCTATCGGAAGATTTTTATTCATTGTTACCGATGATAGCGAATCGCCACTGGCGTACTGCCTGGCGATCATATATATTCGAACGGTCTGAAATCCGCAACTCGTAACTCCGCAATCCGAATTCCGAATTCCGAATTCCTAAAGTCCCTTCTCCATGCGGCGGATGGTGAACAGGTTGTAATCCAGGTTCTGGTTGAATTTTACGTTATCCCAGGTCATTATGGTTTTATGCACCGTAGTCTTGCCTCTTTTCTTCGTAACGTGGGTTTCGGTAGCTACCCAGATACCATCGATTTGTTCAAGCTTTCTGGCATCGACGTATTTTAAATAACCGCCGTCTTTTACCCAGCGAATAGCGCGGACCACCATGTCGATGTCCGGGCGAACGAAAAGCAGGGATTTTTTGTAACCCGTCTCCTGGACGACCTCTTTGGTGCGCGGGATTGACCAGATCACCCAAACCTTTTTGCCCCGCACTTCGGCTTCTTTTCCCTTCTCATAAAAACTGAAATCGTAGTCGTCGAGGTCGGGGGAGGTCATGTCCGAGTAGTTGAGATCCGATCCCATAAAGCTGCCGCTTTTGTCTGCGGTGGCTATCCGTTTTGTTTTCCGCAGCGCCGGCAAATACAGCCACTGATCATCGTCTTTGTCAGGATTGTCATAATCATAGGTGAGAAAGGCCGTGTCTTTGACATCCGCCGGCTTTACAAAAAACATGAGGCGATAGGTGTCATCACCCTTGTCCTTGCTGAATGTTTTTATCCTGCGGATTCTTTTTTGGCCTTTCTTGTCGATCAGCACCATTTCCATGTCCGCAGTCTGATTATCACCGTCGTCGCGGGCATCCACCTTTTCCATGATAGCCCGTGCCTGGGGATCGTCCGCTGCCGCAGCCACGCCGGCCATTACGATGATCAATATGGGAAACCATAAAACGATTCTGAGCTTGTTATCTTCGATGTTCATTATGAATCCTCCCTTGTGCCGGAATTTTCGATTGCTGCATTCGCAACTTTCGGTTTGTTGACCAGCACCATTAATGCCGGCGCCAGCAGATAATCGGCTGCCAGCGCCATTGCTACGGTAAATCCCGTCAGCAGTCCGAAATTTCTGAGATTGCTCATGGTGGCAAATGCAAATATGAAAAAACCGATCGATAAAACGATGGTGGTTACCAGCATGGCCCGTCCGGCGGTCTGCAAAGTCTGGTGCACCGCTCCGACCGGGTCACCACTCTGTTCATAATAGCGCCGAAAATTATGCATGAAGTGTATGGTGTCGTCCACTGCCAGACCGATGGCAATGCTGGCCACCATCATGGTGAACAGGTCCATCGGCAGATTAAAAAAGCCGATAACCCCCAGCATCAAAAGAATCGGCGCCAGATTCGGGATCATGCTCAACAGGCCGATGCGGATGCGTCCGATGAGAAGAATCATCAGAATCGTGATAACCGCCAGGGCAATGGTATAACTTTTGGCCATGCTGTGAATGGCGGAAGTAAGCGTGCGGGACAGCAAGGCCATCATGCCCGTGAGCGTAACGTCTGCTTCGGAAAAATTATTCGCGAAGTATCGATCGACCGAGTCGATGAAAAGCCCTGATTTATACGCATCCTTGAACGGCACTTTGATCATGAAGCGTGCCATCGAAAACTGGCTGTCGACGAAATCTTCCAGGTCGTCCGAACCGCTGTTTTCAAACAGCAGGAATTCCTGGGCAATCAGGTTGCGGTCCCCGGGAATCCGGTAAAAATCCGGGCGATTTTCATTGAGCGACTGGTGAATTTCTTTCAGAATTGCGGTCAGCGACCAGGCTTTGCCGACATAGAGATCTTCAAATTCAAGTTTTTCGACATGGGCGGCGGCTGCCTCCAATCGATCGAGGAGATCCGGTTCATAAAGACCGTTGACCTTACCCGTGTCGATCACCACCTCCAGACTGATCGTACCCCGCATCTCCCGATCGATTTTTTCGGTCGCCGACCGGATCATGTTATCCTGGGGGAACCATCCCAGCGGATGATGTGAAAACCGGATTTTTGCAATCGCGGCAGCGGACAGCAGAATCAGGATCGCACTGACGATGATGATTGTTTTGGGTCGGCCGGTGGCCAAATTGCCGACGGCAGTCAGAAAGCGATCCATAACGGTGCTTTTGGGGGCGCCGGTTTTGGCTCCTTTGTGAGGAATCGGCACCAGCGCAAGCAATGCCGGCAGCAGGATGATGGTATTGATGAAAGCCAGCAGGACACCCACGCCGGCGAATACGCCCAGATCGGCTATGGGTGCCACTTCAGCTGTTGAAAAAGACATCAGTCCGCTGGCCGTGGTGACATTGGTCATAACGATCGCCAGGCCGGAATGCCCCAGGGCATAGGCAATGGCGTCTTCCTTATCCGCACTTCGGCGGTAGCGGTGGAAAAAGATGGCCAGGATGTGCACCGATGTCCCCACTCCGACCGCCAGCAGGAAATAGGGTAGAATCTGGGTCGGCACCTTAATGGGAACACCCCAAAAGGCCATAATCCCCAAGGTGCACAGCAGTGAAAGAATAACGACGACCAGCGGCAGGACGACACCGGTTATTCTGCGAAACATGATATAGAGGAATACGGCCACGATGGCAGTGGCTAAAATCAAAAATTTACGAACGTCAGACATCATCGCCTGTTTGAGAAAGTGAGTCACCACCGGTGAACCGACGAGCCATATCGGAAAATCCGGCGATCGGTGATTGGCCGCCACTTTACGGACCGCTGCTACGACTTCGCTGTTTTGTTTGTCGGTCAGATAACCTTGCTGCGGCGTTTCAGACGGCTGGGTTTTCTCCTCGAAACCTTCCAGCAGATCGGATTCCTGCGTTGTGGCAGAATGGCTGTGCGATCGGATGACAATCGTCGTAAAGCCGCCGTCTTCGGAGATCAAAAGGTTCCGGTACACCGGGTTGGAGAGGGTTCTTTGTTTCAAAGCCGCCATCTGATCATCGTTTTGCGGCCATTTTTCCAGCAGGTCTTCGACGATGAGTTCATCTGCTTCACCGCGTGTGTTGCGGGCATTGATCAAGCTGGTGATGTCATCGATATAGGGTACGTTGTCTTCCAGGTCATGGTGAAGGGCCTGCAGTTTTTGAAAAAAAATTGGGTCAAAGATATTGCTGGGCTTAATGGCAAGGATGACGACTTCATCCCGCCCGAACTGATCACGGAACCGGTTGTATGCGAGCAGGGCCGGATCGTCTTCGTGGAGAAACCCCTCCATGGATGTATCGATCGTGATCTTCGGAATCTGGGATACGACGGCGGCAATCAGGATGAGCATGACAATGACCGTTTTGATACGGTTGCGGTAAATGATATGGGCAAATTGTTCAAAGCTTTGTTCTATCCGGTATCTGATCGATGCCATGTCCTGATCCTTTCTATAAAAGGCAAGCGAGTTTGAAGTGATTATTTGCTCACTGCGTTTAAGACGATTTTTTCAATCTCATTTTTCAAATCATTTCTTTCAATATCTCCTGGTCGGCGGCGAGTATGTGCCATCAGCTCTGAATAACGGTTGCGGGCCGGGCCGCTGGTTTTATAAAACGAAAATCCGCCGACAACCATCATGTGTAAAACAAATGGGTGAACCTCCCTAAATTGACCACATTGTCTGCCTTCACTCAGCAGCCGTGCGATCGTGCCGATAATTGATGCCAGATCGCCGGCGACGATTTCAGGCAAATTGACACCACCGGCTGCCATTTCTCGCATCATGACCGGGGGCAGGTGCGGGTGCCGTTCAATGGTCTCAAAAATACTGCGTAGGTATGCTTTGATTTTATCGTTCGGGCTTGCAGCATGTTCCAGATTTGCAGTCAGGCGAGCAGCCGCATCGCCAAATATGTTGTGCAAGACCTCTGTGTACAGGGCTCTTTTATCGCCGATATGATAATAGATCATGGCTTTGTTAACGCCGGCGCGGTTGGCGATGTCATCCATTCGGGCACCTTCAAAGCCGGCGGCCGCAAAAGCCTGGGCCGCTGCATCCAGAATTCGTCGAATCGTTTCTTTTTTTCTGGTTTCTCTGGCGTTCATCGCGGCCCTCCAAATGCAATTTATAAAATTAACTAACCGTTTAGTTAAACTATTTGTTTAATATACCTTGGTGGTTGAATTGTCAAGTGTCGTAACTATTCCCCGATGTGGGATAATCTCAATCTGCAATTTCAATATTTGCAGAAACCAATTTAATCCCAAACATTTCAACCCTAAGCCTATCGGAAATAAGATGTGACCCAGATTGACACTATGTGGAATCTGTTTATATTAAATTTATAAATTGCCTCCACCACCTGCCCCTAAGCCTTTTTCACTTGTAAAATAAAGCCTGCGCCGACATCTCATTTCGCATATCCTGGATGCAATTAATTATCGAATTTATTAGAGCCATCAGGGAGAGATAGCCCCATGGTGCCAGAAGGTTTTAATCGTAAACTCACCGCCATCATGAGTGCTGATGTCAAAGAGTACAGCCGCCTGATGAGCCAAGATGAAAGAGGCACTATCCGCACATTGACCGAATATAAAGAGGCAATGACCATTCTCATCCAAGAGTACAAAGGCCGTGTAGTGGATACTCCAGGGGATAACCTTTTGGCTGACTTTGGCAGCGTGATCAATGCGGTTAACTGTGCCGTTGAAATCCAGCGAAAGCTTGCCGAAAAGAACGCTGACTTGCCCCCAGCACGTAAGATGGAGTTTCGGATGGGTATCAATCTAGGTGATGTTGTCGAGGAGGAGGATCTAATATATGGAGATGGTGTAAATATAGCAGCAAGGATTGAGAGTCTTGCAGATGGAGGTGGCGTCTGTATTTCCGGAACCGCATATGATCAGGTTGTAAACAAGCTCGGATTGGAATACGAATTTTTGGGAGAACAAGAAGTTAAGAACATTGAGAGACCGGTCCGTATCTATCGAGTGTTATCTTCTCCGGGATCCGTGACTCATAAAGTGGTAAAAGCAAAAACCACAACAGCTAAGAATTGGCGAAAAGTTGTCTTGACCCTATCGGTCATTCTATTTATAGGTGCTGCTGTCGGAACTATCTGGAATCTTTATTTTCGCTTTGCAGTTGAACCTGCCTCATTGGAGAAGATGGCATATCCTTTGCCGGAAAAGCCTTCCATTGCCGTTTTGCCATTTACAAACATGAGCGCCGACAAGGATCAAGAATACTTCGCCGACGGCATAACCGAAGATATAATCACGGCTCTCTCGAAGGTCTCAGGACTTTTCGTCATCGCCCGCAACTCGACCTTTATTTACAAAGGCAAGGCGGTGAAAGTTCGGGAGGTCGCCGAGGGTCTCGGCGTTCGCTATATAATCGAGGGCAGCGTACGCCGATCCGAAAACCGAATGAGAATCAACGTTCAGCTCATCGACGCGCTCAAGGGAAACCACATATGGGCAGAGCGATATGACCGTGAGCGTAAGGACCTTTTTGCCGTTCAAGACGACGTAACCCAGAGGGTCGTTTCCGAGCTGGCAGTGACGCTCAAGGTGAGCGAGCAGGAAAGGCTGTTCCGCAGGCACACGGAGAACCTTGCGGCGTATGAAACCTTCCTGCACGCACGGCGCGTTTTAAAGCCTAGCGATGAGGCTACTCTGCAGGCCAAGAAGCTCTTCGAGCGTGTTATAGAGCTCGATCCTCACTTCGCCGGTGGGTATGCAGGCCTGTCGTTTGTCTACGCGAGAGCCGTGCGCCACGGCTTCAGCGCATCACCGGAAGAGGACATGGAGCGCTCGCTCAAGCTTGCGCAGCGGGCGGTTGCCACCGATGAAACGTTTGGTTGGTCGTACCTGGCACTTGGCAGCGCCTATTTGAATAAACGCGAACACGACAAGGCAGTCGCCACTATGGAGGAGTGGATTCGTATCCAGCCGGGTTTTGCCGACGCTTACAAGTTCATGGGCTTCTTTCTGCACTGGGCGGGCCGCGGTGACGATGCCCTCGACTCCTACAAAATAACCATGCGCCTAAATCCAGTTGATCTGGAAACACGAATAATGCTGGGCATTGCATATTTTACGGCCGGGCGCTACGAGGATGCGATAGCAACGATCAATAAAAATTGTGCAGAATTCGCGCGGAAGGGATATGTTGGCCTCTTCTTTCTCGCAGCCTCCTATGCTGCGATAGGCCAGCTCGAGAAGGCAAGAGAAGTTATGAAGGTGTGCCTTGAAAAGCACCCGAGTTTCACGCTTTCGAGCTACCCGCATCTTCGGCTCTACAAGAGGACGAAAGACAGAGATCGGTATGCAAATTTTCTTCGCAGGGCGGGTATGCCGGAGAAGTAATGCAACGAATTTATCTGCATGCACGGTGTCGCACCGGATTGCGTACCAGGGTTCGACGTTTTCGAGAATTACGGTGATGCGGGAGCCCAAATGATGTACTAAAGATAAGAAGTTGCTTTTCCAAAGCGGTTGAATCGAAAATGGTGGATAGTATATCGACTTCAGCTTCCGACTTCGCTCTGCGAGCTACGCCGCGACAGGTCCGACTACGCTCTGCGAGCTTGGGGCTTCGCCTTAAGGCTACGACCCCACAAGACGACGCGACAGGTCAATCGGATAATCTGTCGAGAGCCTCAGGGTCAAAAGACAAGGTCGAACGATCAGTATCGATTATGTAACTTGTCGCGCCGAAGCAAAAGAAGCGAAGGCGGATCATCGGCGCTGGGCGATGAGGTTTCATCATAGATGATAAAGGCTTCCGTTGGCGGGCCGTTGGCGCACGGAGGCAGCTTGGGTCTGATCTCCCATAAATCGAGGTGTTTGAATAGCGAGAGATCCGCCGAAAATTTGTTAAAAACTATAAGGATAAGTGTCACCCAAAATCGGGAAGGAAACTATGCAATTGATATTATAGAAATAAATTATTTTAACATTTTGTTTGACAAAAAGAATATAGGATGTCCCTTTTTGTCCCTCTTCGGGGCTATGTGTCAGATTCAGGGCTACACCCTTCACCTCGCTGCTCTCGTTTATCTGTCCTTGCGGTTCCACCGCCGGACATTACACTACCGAGCGGTTGACTAAACCTTACTCAGGAGGGCCTGTGCGCATCAGAGCGCCTTCCCCCTTGACAGGCAACCATTGCCAGGTTGCCCCACCATTCCAATATTCCAATTACGAGGCGAAGCGGAGCTAAGGGCTCGCTCAAAAATAACTTCACATTTTAGTGAGCCGATCCATCCCGCCTGGCTGCGTTACTCGTCGGTTAAATAGCTGGCTATTCGCCCTCCTCGCGCCTTGCCAGGCAGGCGCCTCGACCCCCTAAAATGTAAAGTTATTTTTTCGCGAACCCTAAGTTCAATTGCTTCGAGTGTGCCCTCTTGAGGTATCCCCATGTCTATGGGGGCTCATTACGACTCAAATTCGAGAATCAGGCGGGGGGCGAGATTGGGATCGCCTGCTGCGTCTGCACCTTCCTTCGAATAGTAAACGACTTTTCCTCTCCGTCGCTTCTTCTCTCTTTTAAGAAGCCATCTCACTTCCATAGCACCCTCAGCCAAGGCATCGAGGACATCGTCGGTGACGTCCCAAGCCACTTCACCTGTCATCCACTTGGTGTGCAGGCCACCGAATTCCGTTGGCTTCCCCGCCGAGCGCAACCCTCCCTTCCATCTGAAATCGCAGTCAGACGTGCGATTGCTTATATCTTCATCGGTCGCACAGTGCCAGGTGATACCTGCACCGCTGCCATGGATTCTGTGCCGTCTCTTTTTACCCCAATTGTAGCCATTTCCCTCTGTAAAGGGCGCCATCAATCGATAGGCATCCACATACCCACCCCACTTGCCCCAGCCCATTGCAGGCTCAGCAATGCTCATCACAAGCATGGCGCTCGTTATCACCACATCATCAGCCGGTACAGCAGACAGATCAAAGGCCACCACTGCCCGTTTCCGCTTCTGCACAACGAGCGTTTCGTTTGCACCTTCGTTTCTGTTCCTCCTCGGCCTTCTGATAAAGCTGTCCTTGCTGGCGGCCATAAGAATATCTCCCGACAAAGGAGTTGTTCCCACATTGGTCACGAGCAGTGTCCCGTCGTCTGTAAGGTCAAAGCTCACGCCTCCGCCGGCAGGGACCGTTACGCTCGCCACGAGCCCGTCTACAGTAGCAGTAGCCACTGCAGAACCCTCCGTAACCTCCACTGTTGTCGAACCACAAGTGAAGTCAATGTTGGACCCACCAGGGTTCTTTATGTCCACAACAGTTTTAGGCTGGCATAGACCTCCTGGCTTTGGATATCCTTTTATCTGAGCATCTTCGTCTCCCGCACCGACTTTAATCCTGAGTCCCTTGCCGCTGTCTTTGTGATCTTTAATCAGCCACTTCCTATCCCCTCGTTCGGAGATGGTCCCTTTTGTTGTTCCGCCAAGGCCGACGTCACTAAAATCATTCGAAAAAATCTTGCGAAGTAGATCGACCGATTCCACAATAGCATCCCCGTCCAGATCAGTTTCCCAGCCGCCAAGATCATAGGAGCCGAAGGACTGTCTATAAAAGTGATATGCAAAGCCAGTCGGAATCGCGGCGCTGCCGCTGCTGCACGCCGCTGCGTAATCGAGCTTATCCACTGTACGCTTCATCTTCGCTTCGTCTTCATCAAAAAAGGTCTTCGAATTGTTCTTCACATCGGAGGTCTCAATCGTGGTATGCGCCGGCTTGCGGATGGAGTTGGCGTAGCAGACCTCATCCTTGGCATCCTGCACAATCTGTATGGCGTCGTCCCGGGCCGTCCGGACATCCATCCCAGCGACAATATCCAACATGTGCTTGAAAACCTCCTTTGACTGGCCGTTGTAAGTAACGAGGGTGTCCCAATTATCGTCGATGCTGGCGTAGACCGGTAGACAATTTGGGTCGAATAAATCCAATTGGCAACTCACTTCAGCCACCTCTGGGGCAAGGAAGGCGAGATCGGCCACAGTCGGCTCGCCGCCTGGAAATGCCATGTCAAGACGGATTCCGTCGAATCGGGCACTGGATTGCGCCGTGGAGTTGTATTGGAAGATTGTAGAGAAGTCGCTGTAGTTGGTGACGAGGGCCTCAACGCGCAGACCATATGCATGCAACTTTGAGATCATAGGAGCCATAGCAACGCTATGTTCCTGAGCCGCAGTAGGGCAACCAGGGGTGGATCCGCAGCCGAAGTAGTCATAGTAGATGGTACTGATGTGCTTGGTTATGGCAAAGTCGGCCAACTTCCCGGCTTCGGCCAAGGTAATGGGCGTGCCATTTTGCTGCGGGTCGCGCCAGACATAGAGGGCATGGAAAGGCAGGGGGGGCTCAACGTCGATCCAGAGCAAGTCCCCACCGATAGCAAAAGATTCAATAGATTTATTTCCGCGTTTGAGCGAGATTATTCCGATTCCGAAGCTGGGAAAAAGGGTGACGACCGAGACCGAGACGCCGCCGATAAACTGGCCGTCGATGTCTTTGAAACTGTTGAAGTACTTGATGACGCCGTTAATCTCGAGGCGGACCTCGTCGTCACCCTCATCGTAAAGGATCGCGAGGTTCTTGATGCGCCGTGGAAAGTCGAGGTGGAGGTTTACCTTATTGATTATCACCGTATTGAGCGAGGCACCCGAGTTCGTGACCGTCGCATACCCGCCCGTGGAGGGGTTCCCGCTGCTGTCGTAAAAGGTTTTCACCTCAATCTCAACGCCGGAGGTGGTGAATTTATCCCCGTCGAAGTAATTCGTCCCTGGTATCAACTCCTCGAATAACTCGAACGGTACCGGCTCCCTGTACGTGTCCAGGTTCCGGTTGCTGACAAAAGGCACGAATCCCTCCTTGCGCGAGTTCTGGTAGGCTTTGGCGACGTTCTCGTGCCACACTGCGTAGTCAGCGGTGAAAATGTGGAGACCCTTGCTCTTGGCCTGGTTCAGGTACGAGAGGTATTCATTACTGCTGAAATGAAGGGTGCCATCGGGGAATTTGTTGTATTGGTCCTGGCACACTTTAGAGAGGGACTGGTAGTACGTGCATGTGTTCCATGTGCTCCCGTTGGGCTTGCCGCATGCGTTCACCTCAGCGACCGTGCTTGGCAACGGGCAATCTCCGGGTGGTACATCGTTTGCCCCGCCGTCGAACCAGGCCTGCTCCTGAGCTATGGCGTCAACGATATTTACATATGTTTTGTCCTGCGCCAGCTCGGCGGCGTTCTGGCCGATGACGATAAAATCGGACTGTCCTAGTGTCACGCGGGTGAATGTCGCTATCTCGCTCACCCACTTGATCATCTCATCCTTTAGGTTAGTTACGCAGGCTTTCAGTGGGTCTTTGCAGTCAGCTGCGGCCTTGTCAAACACACTGGGGTCGTCATAGGCCTCCAACCAATCCAGGTAGACGCCATCAAAGCCTGCATCCACAATCTGCTTTAAGTAGCCGTCTTTGCCCGATTTGCCCAGCCAGATCTCCTTATACTCCGGGTACCAGAAGGCCACATTGAAAACGCCCGGCCAGTCTTCCGGGTCCGCATCAAGGACCCATTCGTGCTTCAGAGAGAAGGACTTGTCGGGTTTCTCGCAGTCTTTCTGTTGCGGGTCTTGCGGCCAATATTCGCGATAGTCTTCAGCCTGGCCGATGTCGATGTAGGCAAGTACCAGCTTCGGATTAGGAGCCTTTTGCAGGTTCGCCACCAAAGCGGCCATGTTGAATGTGGGATTATTGATTGGAGTGTTGCACCTCTCGGAGGGGATGAAATCGAGCACGACCATGTCGTGGGAGGACTTCACAATTTGGTTCTGTGTATTCGGGTCCTGGGGATTGTTGACGTCAATCAGGTATAGCCAATGGGAGACATCAGCTAGGTCATCTTGGCGGTTTGCCATTGCCCGATTAGGGCCGATAGCCCCCATCACCAATAATCCGAGGGCGAGAATGGAACTTGACCTGAGCCATTTTATTTTTGTGTTCCTCTCATCCATTTTTTACCCCTCCTTTTTTTGTCCCTGGCCGATTCTTGACGCCCCTCTGCTGCCTCAGGCGACCTGTCGAAGCTCTCCTTCGCCTCGACCAGGAGATGAAAATGATTTAGAAAAGAATGGCGTAAGCGGATCGTCTTCAAGGCCGCTTTGGATTGATTCAAAAATTTTATGAGGTTAATCCACTTACCTGCCCGAAGTGTTTTAGAAAAATGAAAATTACATCGTTCATAGAAGACGAGGAGGTCACTCGCCTGCCTCGTCTGTCCATTTTGAAACCCAGAAACTGAATTGATAAATTGATTGATAAGAACCCGCTTATTGAAAGCTTTATAAGCGAATATAACATATTGTGTAGCAGATTCGGCGGCAGCGTAACATATAGAAGATAAGAAGTTGCTTTTTTAAAGCGTTTGAATCGAGAATGCTGAATTGTGTATCGGCATCAGCTTCCGACTTCGCTCTCCGAGGTTGGGGCTTCGCCTTAGGGCTACGACCCCACAAGACGACGGGACAAGCCAGCTCAACATTTTGAAGCATCAATTAAATGGGATCCATATCCATCCAGATAACGAAAGCGAGTTTTACTGTCAACATTGATTTTTTGAATTGGAATTGCGCATTTAGGCAGATTCGGGCATTGATCACCGCTTTGCCCGCGGCTGGATTTTTTTAAAGGTAGGTTTCCGTCTTCGTTCTACGAACTACGCCGCGACAGGTCAATCGGATAATTGGTATCGATTATGTAATCATCGGCGCTAGGCCATGAGGCTTCATCATAGATGATAAAGGCTTCCGCTGGCAGGCCGTTGGCGCACGGAGGCGGCTTGGGTCTGACCTCCCATTAATTGAGGTGATTGAGGATCTTTTTTATTATTTCCTTTATTTTGCCATCGGATTTGAGCATTTTGAGCACTTCATGGCGGAATCCCGCCGCGGCGGGACAGGCTCAAGCTCAACGGTATCCGGCGGTGGGCATACCATGACTTTCTTTTCACTGAAAACCCTTCCAGTAGTGATGATAAAGGTCACATTCGAATCGATGACTGGG
>Ga0126326_1000098_pt1 | contig 48323 bp, 35 predicted proteins | sample InaspJWI67metaG_FD_94485 | JGI IMG/M metagenome (GOLD analysis project Ga0126326, IMG submission 94485) | Marine gutless worms symbiont microbial communities from Oahu, Hawaii - Inanidrilus sp. 1 OAHU.JWI-67 metaG | ecosystem: Host-associated > Annelida > Digestive system > Unclassified | place... | reverse complement strand
TACGCGGCCCTGCGGGCTTCCCTGCGCTTCTCGGAAAGGGCGCGCTCAGCACAACTCGCTACGCTCAAACACGCACTTCGCTTGCCTCGCCCTTTCCTGCGATGCTCGGCGCGTCCCAAAGGGAAAAAGTCAAAACCAATTAAATGGGACCGCCACAAATTGAGATCATGGCTAAGTCAAAATCTTCATGAACAAGGCATAGTGGCTGGCCGGGGGCGAGGCATACTACGAGTATGTCGAACTTCCGGGCAGACGCTATAACGCCGTGCATGGAGACTTTTGGCGACGCCATCAATAATAAAAATGGAAAGATCGATAATACACATAAACGTCGCCGACTTTGCGGTGGCGGTGGAACGGGTGGTGGACAGCCGCCTGCGCGAGCGGCCGGTCATTATCGCCCCGGAAGGCGCGCTGCGCGCCACGGTCTACGACATGAGCGAAGAAGCTTACCAGGCCGGGGTCCGCAAAGACATGGCCTTGCGCCGGGCACTGCGGCGCTGCCCCGATGCCGTTATCCTGCCGCCGCATCCCGACCGCTACGAACAGGCCATGACCGGCCTGGTGCGCTGCGCCCTGCCCTTTTCGCCCCTGATCGAGGTCACCGACCATAAGGGCCACCTGTTTATCGATGCCACCGGGACCAGCCGGCTCTTCGGCCCGCCCCGGGACGTGGCCTGGCGCATCCGCAAAGCCGTGCGGGCCGACCTGGGAATCGGCCCTGTCTGGTCCGTGGCCCCCAACAAGCTGGTGGCCAAAGTGGCCACCCGCACGGTGAAACCCACCGGCGAATACATCGTGCGCCCCGGCGACGAAACCGCCTTTCTCTGCCCCCTGCCGGTCTTTTTGATACCGGGCCTCGAACCCGAAGACCTCGTGCGGCTGCGGGAGCTCAACCTGCTGCTGGCCGGGCAGGTGTCGCAGCTCGATCTGCCGCAGCTGGACATCCTCTTCGGTTCCCGGAACCAATGCGTCTACCGGGCCGTGCGCGGCATCGACGCCTCACCGGTCCTGCCCGTGGGGCAAAAGCCGCCGTCTGTTAGGCAAAGCCACGCTTTCGGCAACGACACCAACAACGCCGCCCGGGTCGACGCGGTACTTTACACCCTGGTGGAGCAGGCCGGGATCGAGTTGCGCCGCCAGAACCGGGCGGCCGGACTGATCCGGATCGCCCTCGATTACTCCGACGGCATCCGGCTGTTTCGCCAGCAGCGGGTAAAACCGGCCACCGCCAACGACCGCCGCCTCTTTTCCGCCGCCCGGAGAGTGCTGGACCTGGCCTGGACCCGTCGCGTGCGCATCCGGCATCTGCGCCTGATCTGCGACCGCCTGACCTTTCCCCCGGCCCAGCGACCGCTGTTCGCCGCAGACCGTGAAAAAGAGCGGGTCGACACCGACGTGGTCACAGCCCTTGATACCATTCGCAGCCGGTTTGGAAAAGAAGCGATCAAGGTGGGTAGAACGATGGTGGCGTAGGCGAAAAAAGGATCGCAGAATATCCCAACAGGGGATGTCCAAATGAGGCAGTTTCGTTCGTTAGCTCCCCTCCCTTGACGGGAGGGGGCGGGGAAGGGTGGCGGTCCCAGGATAGACCTTAACCCACACCGAGGCCATACCGGCTTCACCCCCACCCAACCTCCCCCGTCAAGGGGGAGGGGTTGTGCTTCACTCGCGACAGGTTCGGCTTTAATGAAAGCTTAAGTCCATTGTCGGTATCGGGATCGAAATCGTTTCTGCGAGACATTTCCGGAACCGATTTCGATCCCGATACCGATAGTGATTTCGATTTAGGCTGCAACCCAAAAGTTGAGTTAACACTTAAAACGTTTATCCATGATCCCCCTTACCGTCCACTCATACTATTCGCTCATGTGGGGCACGGCGTCTCCGCGGCAGATCTGTACGGCCGCCCGCAAGATGGGTTACACCCGCCTGGCCCTGACCGATACGGACAACCTTTACGGCCTGTGGCCGTTTATCACCGCCTGCCGCCGAACCGGCATCACGCCCATCATCGGGGCGGATATTACGCAGCCGGACACAGACTTCAGGGCTGTCTGCCTGGTGGAAAACGACACCGGCTACCGCAACCTGTGCCGCCTGATTACCCGGCGGCATCGCGAAAAACCGTTTCACCTGGCCGCGGCCTTGCGAGAACTGGCGGCCGGGCTGGTGATCCTGTCCACGGATGCCGCATTGCTGGAGGATCTGCAAGCCGCCGGCGCCGCCGTAGCCGCGGCCCTGCCACGGCGGCCTTCCGGGCGCGGCCTGCAGCTCCTCAAGCTGGCCCGGGAAACCGGCATCCCCGCGGTGGCGACCCCGGGCAGCTTCTTCACCCGGCCGGAAGATGTCAAGCTGCACCGCATGCTGAGGGCCATCGATCGCAACACCTCCTTGTCGCGGCTGCTGGCCAAGGAAGTCGCCCCCCCGGAAGCATGGCTGGCTTCTGCGGAAGAATATGCCCGCCGCTTTGCAGCCTGGCCGGAAACTGTCAGGGCCACCCGGGATCTGGCCGAACGGCTCACGTTTTCAGCCCCCGATCGTTCGCTGGTGCTCCCGCCCTGGTCGGGCAGGCCAACTGAAAATGCCATTGCAAAGCTCAAACGCGATGCATACGCCGGCGCCCAGGAACGCTATGGCCATGACCTGCCGGAAACCGTGGTGGAACGGCTGGAACATGAGCTGACCGTGATCGCCCGCATGGGATTTTCGTCCTATTTCCTGGTGGTACGGGATATCGTGTCGCTCAGCCCGCGCATCTGCGGCCGGGGCAGTGGGGCCGCATCCCTGGTGGCCTACTGCCTCAACATCACCAATGTCTGCCCGATCCGGTACAATCTCTATTTTGAGCGCTTCCTCAATCCCGGCCGGACCGACCCCCCGGACATCGATGTGGACTTTGCCTGGGATGAAAGAGATGACGTCCTGGATACGGTTTTGGCGCAGTACAACGGCCAGGCCGCCATGGTCTGCAATCACGTGGCGTTCCAGCCGCGCATGGCCATCCGGGAAGTGGCCCGGGTCTACGGCCTGACCGACCGGGAAATCGGCCAGATCTCCAAGCGGCTGCCGTGGTTCTGGCACCGCCTGAAATCGGAAAACGACCTGCTCGAATACATGCAGACCCTGCCGGTTTTCAAGGGCGTCGACTTCCCGCATCCCTGGCCGGAGATCATCGGCATCGCCCAGCGGATTATCGGCATCCCCCGCTACCTGTCGGTTCACCCGGGTGGCGTGGTCATTGCGCCGGACCGCATCGACAACCACGTCCCGGTTGAAAAGGCCCCCAAAGGGGTCCCCATCATCCAGTGGGAGAAAGATGCCACCGAGGAGGCCGGCCTGGTCAAGATAGACCTGCTGGGCAACCGCAGCCTCGGTGTCATCCGGGACGCCATCGCCAATCTGCGGCATAACGGCACCCATTTAGACGAACGCCGCTGGGACCCGGAGAGCGACCCGGCCACCCAAAAAGCGGTAGCGGCCGGGAAAACCATGGGCTGCTTCTATATTGAAAGTCCTGCTACGCGCCTCTTGCAGCAAAAGGCCCGGGTGGGAGACTTTGAACACCTGGTCATCCACAGCAGCATTATCCGGCCGGCCGCCAATGAATTTATCCGCGAATACGTCCGTCGGCTGCACGGCGGACAGTGGGAACCGATCCACCCCCTGCTCGAAGATGTCCTCGCGGAAACCTACGGCATTATGGTCTACCAGGAAGATGTTTCCCGCACGGCGGAAGCCCTGGCCGGCTTTTCGGCGGCGGAAGCCGACGGCCTGCGCAAAATCATGTCCAAGAAAGATCCGGGTCGCAAGCTGGAAGATTACAAGAAGCAATTCGTCATGGGGGCCCGGGCCAAAGAAGTCACCGACCGGCAAATCGCCGCCGTCTGGGACATGATGATGAGTTTTTCCGGCTACAGCTTCTGCAAACCGCACAGCGCCAGCTACGCCCGGGTCTCTTTCCAGGCCGCCTACCTGAAAACCCACTTCCCGGCCGAATTCATGTCCGCGGTTATCAGCAACATGGGCGGTTTTTACAGCACCTTTGCCTATGTCTCCGAGGCCCGGCGCATGGGTGTCACCATCCTGCCCCCGGACGTGAACGCCAGCGATATCCGCTGGACCGGCCAGGGCAACACCATGCGCGTGGGCTGGCTTTCCCTCAAACACCTGGGCCGTAAAACCAGACAGCGCATCGTGGCCGGCAGGCAAACCAAACCGTTCGCCGGTATGCGTGACTTTCTCAAAAGAGTCCGCCCGGACGAACCGGAAGCCCGGGCCTTGATCCACGCCGGTGCTTTCGACGCCCTGCACACTGGCGGCAGCCGCGCCGAACTGCTCTGGGAACTGGCCTGCTGGATCAAATCCCGGCATAACCGGGCCAAGCCGCCGGGATTGTTCGACCAGGGGGCTCCGATCGCAAGACCGGATTTTCCGGAAGACGATCCCCGGGAAAACCTGCGGCGGGAATACGCGGTGCTGGGCTTTTTATGCCGCCGGCACCCCATGACGCTGTTCGCCAGGGATGTAAGCCGATTGGGGATCGTGAAATCCAAAGACCTGAAACGCTATCCCGGCCGCCGTGTCACCATGGCCGGCTTGCTGATCACCGGCAAGGTCGTGCATACCAAACACGGCGACCCCATGGAATTTCTCACCTTCGAAGATGAAACCGGTCTTGTGGAAACCACTTTTTTCCCGGAAGCCTACAGCCGTTTCTGCGCCATGCTCGACCGCAGCCGGCCGTTTGTTTTGCAGGGAAAGGTAGACGAAGATTTCGGCGCGGTGACTTTGACGGTAGATTATGTCGCGCCGTTGGCTACGGGGCGGTGAGCCTGGGCAGTAGTACAAAAGAACCGCCCTTTTGATCAACATCGGGGCAGGCCCGCCGGCACCCCCACCCGGCCTCCCCCGTCAAGGGGGAGGAGTAAGGGCGACAAACCAGCTGTCAGAGGTCGGAGGTCAGGTATCGGAAGCCGGAGGGTCCAAGATGTCAGGCGTCTGGTTTCAGGTGTCAGCAAAACTCCCCTCCCTTGACGGGAGGGGCCGGGGGAGGGTGAACGGTCCGCAGGCAGGATAGTTCTTTTAGGAATCTGGAGTAGGTTTTGCTTCTACCTTCTACCTTCAACCTAAAAAGCGAAGATTTTTAAAGCTTCGGATTAAGCTCTTCGCGCAACCAATCGGCAAACAAATTGATCCCCACCACCATGGCAATCAAGGTAGCCCCAGGAAAGACAACCATCCACCACATCCCGGCGTAGACGTAGTTCTTACCGATGGAGATCATCATGCCCAGGGAGGGTTCGGTCAGGGGCACACCCACACCCAAAAAACTCAGTGTGGATTCGAGCATGATGACCACCGCCATGTCCACGGCCATGACCACAAAAATCGGTGGGAGGGCATTGGGCAGGATATGGCGAAAGAGAATGCGGGCATCCTTGGCGCCGGAAGCACTGGCAGCCAGCACATACGCATTGTCTTTTATCTCCAAAACACTGCCTCGGATGGTGCGGGCATACTTGACCCAGTCGGCAATACAGATCGCCACAATGACGGTAAAAACCCCCCCGGGTTTCAAACATGCCCAGCAGCAGGACCGCGAGCAGGGTAGTGGAAAAGGCGAAGACGGTATCGGCCGCCCGCATGATAAACGCATCCAGCAAACCGCCATAGTAAGCGCCCAGCATACCCAAAACGATGCCGATGACGCTGGAGATGGCCACCACCGATACACCCACAATTAGCGAGGTACGCAATCCGTAAAGAATGGTGGACAGAATCCCCCGTCCCTGATCATCGGTCCCCAGCGGAAAGTCGCCCACCCCGCCCTCCATCCAGGAGGGGGGTATGAGAAAATTGGCCAAATCCACTTTGGTCAGATCGTAAGGATCCATGGGTGCTACCAGAGGTGCAAAAATCGCTCCCAGTAGAAATGCCAAGAGCAAGGCGGCCCCTACCAAGGCGGAAGGGTCTCCCAAGAAACTCTGCAGGCGTCGTGATTTTAGCCATTTAGTCATAGCGTATCCGGGGGTTCAACACCGCGTACAAAAGATCCACCAGAATATTGATGGTCAAGATAATAAACGCGGCCATCATAATATAGGTGACGATGATCGGTTGATCGGTTTCGAATATGGACGTGAGCAGCAGATTACCCATCCCCGGCCATTGGAAAATCGTTTCCGTGACAATGGAAAAGGCGATCAGTTCACCGAAGGAAAGCCCGGCAATGGTCACCACGGGAATCAGAACGTTACGCAGGGCATGTTTGAGAACCACCTTCGCCGGGGAGAGCCCCTTGGCCCAGGCCGTCTTGATATACTCTTCGGTCAGGGTTTCGCGCATACCAGCCCGGGTCAGTCGCAGCAGTACCGCCAGCTGATATCCGGACAGGGTCAATGCCGGCAGGAGAATGTGTTTCCAGCCGGACAGGGTTAAAAGGCCGGTCCGCCAGAATCCAATCTGGACCGTGTCACCGCGGCCAAACGGCGGTAAAATGTTGAGGTACACGGAAAAAGCCATGATCAACAGGATACCGATAAGAAATGTCGGTATCGAAATTCCAAAAAGTGAACCGGCCATGATCACGCGACTCACAGCGCCTGTAGGTCGCACCGCGACCACCACTCCCAGGCCCACCCCTAGAATGAAAGAGATAGACATGGCCGTCAGGGCCAGCTCAAAGGTGGCGGGAAACCGCTCCAGGATCATGTCCAGAGCATCGATCTGGCTGACATAGGACCGTCCGAAGTTGCCCCGGACCGCGCCTTTGAGAAAAGTCAGGTACTGTTCATAAACAGGACGGTCCAGGCCATAGGCCTTGCGAACCTGTTCACGCTCCGCCTGGGTGGCATATTTACCGGCCAGCATCAGGACCGGGTCACCGGTATAGCGGAACAGGACGAAACAGACCATGGAAACCAGCAGGAGTACGACGATCCCCTGGAGCAGTCTTCTGGTTATATATGTCGCCATAGCCAATTCCGGGGGGCCGGAGACCGGCCCCCTCCATTACTAAGTTTAGTGAATCTCCTTGGCCACGATCCAACGGTCGGAACGCGGTGTATACTTCACATTCTTACCTTTCACAACGGCGAAGATGTCCTGCTGGTAGTGCAGCGGAATCCAGGCGACTTCCTCTACGGAGAGGCGACTGATGGCCTGCAGGGCCTTTGCGCGCTCCGCTCTATCCAAAATGGAAGAAGAGGCGATAATCTGGGAATCCAGATCACTATTGGATAACATGCCGCCATTGTAAGTGCCCATGCCCAAGTCCTTGTTCGGGGTATGGAGCAACTTCTCGGTTGAACGGCCAAAATCAAAAGCGCCATCGAACCAGCCGATCAGATAGAATGGGTGTTTGTAATCTGTCAGTTCGTCGAAGAAGATCGACTTGGGTTTCACATCAAGTTTAACCTTCAAGCCGACCTTGGCCAGGTATTTGGCTACGGCCTCGCAAATTTTCTCGTCGTTTATATAGCGATCATTGGGGCCGGCAACGGTAATCTCGAATCCATTGGGATATCCGGCGGCCGCCAGTAGCTGTTTGGCCTTGGCCGGATCGTAAGGCAAACGCTGGATGCCGGCATCGTAGCCAACGGTGGCGATATCCGGTATCTGGTGAGCCAAAGTGGCCTGGCCGCGCATGACCTTGGCAATGATCTCTTCTTCATTGATGGCGTGGGCTATCGCCTGGCGGACCCGCAGATCAGCAAATGGCGTTTCGGCCTTGTTGCTCATACCCATGTAGATGCAGCGACGGGCCGCGCGGGAAATGACTTCGACATGCGCCATTTTCTGGACCCGATCGATAAGGGTCACCGGTACGCCATTGACGATGTCAACCTGGCGGCCGGCCAGGGCCGCAAAGCGGGTCGCTTCCTCAGTAATGGGCCGAATGTCGACCGTCTTGTATTTGGCAGCCCCTTCCCAGTAGTTGGGATTTGCTTTCATCCTTACATAAGAACCTTTAACCCACTCCACCAGTTCATAGGCGCCGGTGCCGATGGGCCGGGTGTTGTAGTCACCGTCATCGCGGCCCTGGGAAGATTCCATATCAACGATAAAGTTTTGGTGCATGGTTTCCGCAAACCACGGAACCGGCTTGACGGTTTTGAAGATCACCATGTAATCGGTGGGGGTCTTGATGGACTGAATGGAGTTGGCAATGTTCAGCAGCTTGGAATATTTGGGGTCTTTCATGCGCTCGAAGGTGAACTTCACGTCGGCGGCGGTAAACTTGTTCCCGTTATGAAACTTGACACCTTTGCGCAGCTCGAATTTCCAGGTGACGTCATCCAGCCGTTTCCAGCTCGTAGCGAGGGCCGGCCCCAACTTCCCATCCGGAGCCTTGCGCTGGAGCAGGCCGTCGAAGAAGTTGGACATATAGGAAAGATTGGCGTCCGAGGAATACGCATGCGGGTTCATTGATTTTGGCGGGGCGTCCGTCGCCACCACCAGGTCCGCCTTGGCCAGCGCCATAGCAGGCAGGGCTAGCACCAGAGCGGCCACCAGGGTTATCAGGGTTAACCGTTTCATTTTGATTTCCTCCTTTTATTAGTTTCCAATGAAAACCTTCCTATCTACAACTGAATATACGGTCATCTTTAAGGGTACAAATGACAGGCCGTCCAGTGGCCGTCATCCAACTCTTTAAAAGGCGGTTCCTCCCTATCACAAATATCCATTTTCTCCGGGCAGCGGGTGTGAAACCGGCAGCCGGACGGCGGATTGATGGGGCTGGGTACATCGCCTGTCAGAATAATTCGGTTTTTCTCGCGGAGCGGGTCCGACACCGGGGCCGCTGATAACAGGGCCCGGGTGTAGGGATGCTTTGGGTCGCCGTAAAGGGCGGCGTAAGGTGCCTGTTCAATGGCCTTGCCCAGGTACATGACCAGGATGCGGTCACACAGGTATTCCACGACAGCCAGATCGTGGGATATGATCAGCAGCGACAGGTCGAACTCGCGTTTGAGTTCCAGCAGCAGGTTGATGATCTGCGCCTGGATAGAAACATCCAGGGCCGACACGGGCTCGTCGCCGATGATGATCGTTGGATCCAGGGCCAAAGCCCGGGCTATGCCGATCCGCTGGCGCTGTCCGCCGGAGAACTCATGGGGATAACGGGCCCCCTGTTCCGAACTCAAGCCCACGGTCTCCAGTAAAAATGCCAGCCGCTGTGCGCGTTCTCGCCCGGTGTACATCCGGTGCACATCCATGGGATCGCCCAGGATCTGGTTGACCGTCATCCGGGGATTGAGCGAGGAATAGGGGTCTTGAAAGATCAATTGCATCTGGCGCCGGACCTGCCGCAACTCCCCGGCCTCCATGGCGCGCATATCCTTTCCTTTAAACCAGACGTTGCCGCCGGTCGGCGGTGTAAGCCCCATAACCGCCATGCCGGCCGTAGTCTTTCCACAGCCGGATTCGCCGACGATGCCCAAAGTTTCACCCTTCTCCAGTGAGAAATCAACCCCATCAACGGCATACACATGTCCTATGGTCCGGGAAAACAACCCCTTCTTGATGGGAAAGTGGACTTGTAGTCCTTCGGTCCTGATCAACGTCTCACTCATGGCGCTCCCTGATCGATGTGCAGCCAGCAGCGCACGGCGTGTTCATCTGCCACGGATTCCAACCCGGGTTCCCGGTCGGAACAGATCTGCATGGCATGGGGGCAGCGGGCTTGAAATTTACAACCCTGTGGAAGAGCATAAAGGCTCGGCACCATCCCTTTTATTTCATTGAGCTGGCGCTGCTCCCCGGCCGTGCGGCTGCCCAGCAGGGGTATGGAATCCAACAACCCCTGGGTGTAGGGGTGCAGGGTGTTTTTAAACAGTTCGACGGTAGATGCTTCCTCAACGACCCGACCGGCATACATGACCACGATGCGATCGGCCATTTCAGCGATAACCCCCAGGTCATGGGTGATCATCTGGATGGCGGTACCCAGCTCCTCCTTGAGATTGAGCATCAGGTCGAGAATCTGGGCCTGGACCGTCACATCCAGGGCCGTGGTCGGTTCGTCGGCAATTAAGAGTTCCGGTTCACAGGCCAAGGCCATGGCAATCATGGCCCGCTGCCGCATTCCCCCCGAAAGCTGGTGCGGATATTCAGATATCCGCCGCCGCGGAGCTGGAATCTGGACGCGGTCCAACATATCAGCGGCCGCGTCCAGGGCGGCCCGTTTACGCATCCCCTTGTGAAGGGTAAACATCTCGGCAATCTGGTCTCCGATTGTAAATACCGGGTTCAGGGAGGTCATCGGTTCCTGAAAAATCATGGCAACTCGCCGCCCGCGGATCCTGCGCATCTCTTTCTGACTGAGCGGCACCAAGTCCTGCCCGTGCAGGCATATTTCACCGGATACGATCCGGCCCGGCGGATCCGGTACGATGCGCATGATACTGGAAGCGGTGACCGACTTGCCGCAGCCGGACTCACCAACAATCCCCAGGGCCTCACCACCGTCCAGGTGATAAGAAACACCGTCCACCGCCTGGGCGGTGCCTTCGAACGTATAGAAGTAGGTCTTTAGATCACGAACTTCCAGCAGATGATCCGCAGACACTGTCATCATTTCTCCTCGATGGCCGTAATGAAGTTATCCAGGCTGTTGTAAACCGAGCCCAGGCTCGATATGACCACATGCTCATTGGCTGCGTGCTGGGACATCTCTCCGGTAGCGCCCCAGACAACCCCGGGGATGCCGCGCACGGTGAGAAAGCGGGCATCGGAGGCTCCGTGTTCAAACCCCACCTGCACGTCCGGCACGCATGCGACCAGCGTGTCCAGATAAGGTGATGCTCCCCCGATGAAGAGCGGCTCCTTTCCCAGAAGGGTCACTTCCGATTCCACCGCAGTTTCAATGGCGGCCAAAATGGCATCGGGATCGTCGTGCTCTGTATAGCGAATATCAAGGGTTGCCGTGGCCTCACCCGGCACGATATTAATTGACCCGTCGCCCACCCGGCAGTTGCTCAAGACCATGGTCTTGTGCCAATGATCCGGCGTTTGGGTTGCAAATTGTTGCTGAAGGGCCTGATAGTCTGCCACCAGAGTGTCAAAGGCATTTTTCCCCAACCAGGGACGGGCCGCATGGGCGCCTTTTCCCGTGGCAGTCAGCCGCAGCTGTAAAACACCCTTTTCTTTGGTGACGATCTTCTCCGGGCTACCGCCGTCTAAGGCCAGGCAAAATTCAAGATCGATATCCTGAAGCACGGCCTCGGCACCGTCGGCCCCACCGACCTCTTCGTCGCCATTCAGCAGGAGCCCAAAACACATATCCCCCTGCGTGCCGCCAGCGGCCCAAATTCGCTCCAGGTGATTGTGAAAGAGGATCAAAGAGAGGGCTACTGCGTATTTGTCATCAATGGCTCCCCGGCCATACAGCCGCCCATCCTCAATCCGGGGAATAAACTGAGAGTCGTCCTGGGCAGCCACGACATCGAAATGGGCCATCAGCAGGATCTCAGTCGCCTGGGGTTTTGGCAAAACGGTAATTGCCGGAATGCCGCCGATGTCATAGCGCGCATATGCGATGTCCCGCCGGGATATCCAGTCTTCGATAAAATCCGCACAGCGTTTGATTTCTTCCGGCCGATCATGGGTGGTAGGGATCTTTATCAGATCAGCCGTGAGCGCAGCTATTTGGTCTTCCATGTTCATCGCTGCCGCCTTGGACGTGGGTTGCACCATTGTTTATCCGCCTTTCATGAATCTGGAGCTTGACGGTAATGGATAACTAAGATAGGCTGGAAAAGTTAAATAAATTAGTTTAACTTATTTTGCAAACAAAAAATTAACATTTGACAATGTCGGCCGCCAAGACCAAAGTTGCAGTTGACAATCCCTACCAATACCAAAGACAACCATGCGAAAATTCGAGCCGCAAATAATTGATTTTATAGAACAAAGCGGCTTCAACCTGAACAGCATCAGCAAGGCATCCGGGCTTTCCAATGTGTATCTGGGCAAGCTTGTTCAAGGCGGCATCAACCGGCCCGGCAAAGATAAAGTGACCAGTATTATGCTGGCCTTAAACGCGACCATCTCAGAAATCAATGCAATGCTGGCCGCCTACGATTACCAACCCCTGCACGAGGACGATATCCCCGCAATCCTGGCGAATAATCGCCGTCGGACTATAGAAGGTGGCAATTTACCCCAATATGACCACATTTACTTTGACCTGCTGCTGGTTGCCTTGGAACGCATCGGCGGTTCCAAAATCATCGTGAAAAACCGTCCCAGCGGCCTTTTCATGCCGCCGGAGCTCTATCTGATGAAGGAGTACCCCTACGAAGCCGACAACCAGGCCGCGCGGTTTCGCTATCAGCTCACCGCAGCTCTACTGGACGAACGGCGAAAATTTTTCATTGCGAATTGTGACGCCGGCAACCAAATCGACACCTATATATGTAAATCCTGCCTGGACGATTACCTGGCCCGCCACCTCAGACCGGCGGCCTGCCAAAAAGATCCACGCCGGACCGAACTCGTCGTTCACTATTTTGCCAATGCCCTCTCACTGGCATTGAAAAGGCCGGATATCCATCACATGTATATGATGGAACGCTGTCCTTACTTTCATTTTCTAATGCAGGACACTGACAGTGCTCACCCCAAAGTATCCTACCCGGGACGTAAAATGCATGTGTTCAACAATCAGTATGACAAACGCATGCTGGAAGGCTTCACCACTGATCTGCTGGCAATAGTAGGGCTATTCAAGAAGGAGATCGAGATGTGCAAGGGCGCCGTGGATGAGACAATTTCGGGTGACTATCCGCAAAGCCTCTATGATTACCTAATGGAGCGCTTTTCCTACTTCGACATGGCCGCAGACCTGGAAAACAGTTTGGCTGCGTTAATGCAGGCACCCCACCTGTTGTTCTATTAGAATTCTTTCCAATAAAGCTACGGCATTTTTTTCAAAATTATACTATTATAGAAAATCAGTAAACGCAACTTTCCGGTCATCCATTCGCTTTAATCCGGAGGCATTTTCATGCGCACCAAAGCGGCCTTTAAAAAAATTGGAGAATTTGCCCCTGGCATTTTAATAGGCATGTTTTTGAGCTGCCTGTGGCCCCTGATGTCCACCGCGGCCTCAGAGGGTCCCATTGCCAAATGGGCCGATCATTTCCAGCCTTCAGTGCTTTCCCGTGCAGCGGCGCGGGCGGAATTGCAATGGTTCGCCGACACGGCCCGGCCTTTCAGGGGTAAAAGAATCCGCTCAACGGCCGAGGATATCAAAACCCATTTTTGGGAGCGGGACGTTTTGGCCGTTGCCTTCCGGGAAATCACCGGTATCACTGTGACCCACGAAATTATCGGCGAGGGTTCCGTTGTCCAGCGCATCATGGAACAGCTCAAAACAGGCAAAAGCCTGTATGACATCTATGTCAACGATGCGGACCTGATCGGGACCCACCTGCGCAGTCGGGCCGTCGTCAACCTGACGGAGTACATGCGCAAAGAGGGTCGCGCCTATACGAATCCCGGACTGGATTTGAAGGATTTTCTAAACCTTGAATTCGGGCAGGATTACGAAGGCAACCAGCTGCAGCTGCCCGACCAGCAGTTCGCTAATCTGTACTGGTTTCGGTACGACTGGTTTACCCGACCGGACATCAAAAGAGCGTTCAAAGATGCCTATGGCTATGAACTCGGGGTACCGGTGAATTGGGCCGCGTACGAAGATATCGCCGCATTCTTTACCGGCCGGGTGATTGACGGCCGGAAAGTATACCGTCACCTGGACTATGGGAAGAAATCGCCTTCCCTGGGGTGGCGCTTCACCGATGCCTGGCTTTCGATTGCCGGCGTGGGTGACCGGGGCCTACCCAACGGTCTTCCGGTCGACGAATGGGGCATCCGGGTAGAGGGCAATATTCCGGTCGGCTCATCCGTGGCCCGCGGCGGTGCCCTGAACAGCCCGGCCGCCGTTTATGCCCTGGAAAAGTATGTCAAGTGGTTGCAGGAATATGCACCGCCGGAAGCGGTTGGATGGCGCTGGGTGGACGCCGGTCCAAAAGCGTCGCGCGGTGATGTTGCCCAGAAAATTTTTCAATACATCACCTGGCTGTCGCATGACGACTTTCATCGACCGGGTAGCCCCGTCGTATATCCGGACGGTCGCCCGAAATGGCGGGTCGCCCCGACGCCCCATGGTCGCTACTGGGACAAGGGTATGAAGGTGGGTTACCAGGATGCGGGCAGCTGGACGATTCCCCGCGCCATCAAGGGGCAGAAAAGGGCCATGGCCTGGCTTTGGGCCCAATTCTGTGTTTCAAAAACCGTGGCTTTGAAGAAGTTCCTGGTTGGCGGCACACCGGTCCGCAAATCAACGGTTTTCTCCAAACATCTGGATCCGATCAAGTATAAATGGGGCGGCTTGATCGACTTTTACCGCTCACCGGAAGAAAAAAAATGGACCGACACCGGTCCGAATGTGCCCCACTACCCGGCCCTATCGGCTGTCTGGTGGCCCAACATTGCAAAAACGATCAACGGCAGGCTTACACCGGAACAAGCGATGGACAATATTGCCGCGGCCCAGGACGCCCTGATGGATAAAATGCGGATGGCCCGGTTTTCTCCACGTCTCAACGCAAAACAAGACGAGGCGTATTGGCTCCAGCAACCGGGATCGCCAAAACCTTTTCGAAAAAGGCCCAAACCGGTTACCATCGCCTATGATGATTTGATTCGCCAGTGGAAATAATAGCTAATTAGAAATCAACTTTATGGAACCCGTATCAACAAACAGTTCAAAAGACAGCCGCACCTTCGCGTGGATCAGTATCAGCAACAAAATCCTGCTCCCCGTGTTGACCCTGCTGATAGTTTTCACCGTCTCCATATCCGTGGTCAGCGGGATATCCATTTTCAACCACCTGACCGATACGACCCAGAGCGAGCTGAATAAAATGTCCGGGCTCCTGTCCAACCGGATCATAGAGATCGAAAACAAGGCCGGCCGCTTTGTAAAAAGTGTGAATGAAAACCGGCGCTTTATGGACCAGGTGCGTCAAATTTCTCAGATGGGCCCTTATTATGCTTCCGATCGCTCCTTGCTGGCCAAAAAGATTGAAGATGATGAGAATATCTATTTTCTGCAGGCACAGATGCATTTACTCAACCTGCTCCAGCCCATGATGCCGCTCAATGAATTCAGCGCCCTGCACTATTACATTGTCTCGCCGTTTGATCTGGTTGCGGAAGCAAAACCGGTATTATCCTTGAGCATCACCCCGGACAAATTGTATGTCATGCAATTCAAGGACCGGATCGACGTGGCCGACCGCGTCCTGCGGTATATCGACGCGGATAAGTTCAAACCGCCACCCCAGGAGGACATCGGTATCAGCACGGTCTATTCCCAGTCCGCGGACGCCTTCTACCGTAGTTCCGGCTTCAACGTCCAAGCAGGCGCCGAACGCTCGGATTTTTTCAAATATTCGCGGGAAAGCGTGGCCTTGCCTTCCTCCAAAATTGTGCTGGATGACGGCGTACCGCTTATCCGGACGTCCTATGCAATCCAGGCCCCCATGGCCAACCCGGATACATTTGTCGACCAGGGGACCGCCGTTGGTATCCTGGTGGTGGATCAACGCTTGGATGTAGCGCGCATGGACCAGATCCAGAACCTGCTGGGCACTTACGTGGGTATCGCCCAAAATGGAGAGCTGCTGGTGACCAGCCTGCCGGTCCTCAATGCGAATATCACCATACAAGACGAGAAGACGGCCATGGTCGGCAACCTAAAATATTTTTATGCCAGCCAGACCCTCCTGTTTCCGGGTACAGAAGCCCAAAGCCTGGAAGCCATGACGTTCAGTCCGGCCTCGACGTTGAACAGATTGATTGAAACGCTCTTTAAGGAGATTGTCATTACCGGCCTTGTCGCCCTGCTTCTGGCCTGGGCCCTGATTTACCTGACGGTACAACACCTTGTCCGCCGCCCCTTAAAAAAACTGATGGACGGCGTCAAATTCATCGCCGGCGGTCAGCTGGACTACAAAGTACCGGTCTACGCCCGGGATGAACTGGGCCGTCTGGCATCATCGTTCAATGAAATGTCCGATGCGCTTTCACGGGCTACCGCCGATCTGAACCGCGAAAGAAACTATGTCCAGAATATAATCAATTCCATGCCGTCCGTTGTCGTTGGCGTAGATCTGGAGGGCCACATCACCCATTGGAACATGGGCGCCCAGGACCTGACCGGCGTCAAACCGAGCGAGGCACAGGGTGAGAGGCTGACCGAGATGCTACCCCTGCTGGCCGATGCAATGGAAAAAGTCCAAACCGCGATTCGGACCAAGACGCCCCAGTCCGACTCCAGGGTCCAATACGTAGAGGATGGCCAGACCCGTTTTTCGGATGTAACCGTCTATCCCCTGGTTGCCAGCGGGGTTGAAGGCGCGGTTATCCGCATGGACGATGTGACCGACCGGGTCCGGATCGAAGACATGATGGTTCAATCGGAGAAAATGCTTTCGGTCGGCGGCTTGGCAGCCGGAATGGCCCATGAAATCAACAATCCTTTGGCCGGTATCCTGCAGAATGTGCAGGTGCTCCGCAACCGATTGTCCGGCAATATCCCCAAAAACATTGATACCGCCCGAGATTGCGGCATTGAATTCGCAGCCTTGGAGCGATACATGCAAAAAAGAGGGTTGGCCCCCATGATCGATGCGGTCATCGAATCAGGCACCCGCGCGGCCCGGATTGTCGACAACATGCTCTCTTTCAGCCGACGGAGCGGTTCGAAACTTGAACGGCACAGCCTGCCGGAACTGCTCAATCGAACTGTAGAGTTGGCATCCAATGATTACGATCTCAAGAAGAAATATGACTTTCGGCAGATCGAAATCCGCCGGGAGTATGAAAAAGGGCTCCCCCAGATCAGCTGTGAAGGCAATCAACTGCAGCAAGTCTTTCTCAATATCCTGAAAAATGGCGCCCAGGCCATGGCCAGCCATATCCCATCTGGAGAGCCACCCCTGCTGATCCTGCGCATCCATCGCAACCAGGGGCACATAGACATTGAAATCGAGGACAATGGGCCGGGCATGGACGAGGCCACCCGCAAGCGGGCATTTGAGCCCTTCTTCACGACCAAACGCGTCGGCGTGGGCACCGGCTTGGGGCTATCGGTCTCCTATTTCATCATCACCGAAAATCACAAAGGCTCCATGTCGGTGGATTCCAAGCCAGGCAAAGGTGCCCGGTTTACCATTACCCTGCCAATCGAACCGGACGTAACCTGACCGTAACGTTGCGAGCGCAGTTGTACAGTTTGAAGGGTATTTACGCCGATCCGTTTATTTGATATGTCAATATTTGACTGCGTTAAACAAACCGGAGTAGGCCGCATGCCCCACGATGATCGCCTGATATATTTGTTGTCGCGTGCCCAGCACGCGCTGATGTCGTACCTGAAAAATGAGTTGATCACCAATGATGCCACGATCACACCGGTCCAGGCCGGCATTCTGTTCCTGCTGCGCGAAAAAGGCCATACCATGACGCAGCTGAGTCGGATCCTGGCCATTGACAACTCAGCCATCACCGGACTGGTGGACCGGCTTGAAAAGTCAGGCCTGGCCAAACGGACCGCCGATCCCGAGGACCGGCGCGCCTTTCTGATCCGCATTACCGCAAAGGGCAAAGACGAGATAGATCGGGCGTATTTAACCATCAAACGGGTCAACGCTGAAATCAAATCCGGTTTCTCGAAGGATGAAATCGAAACCTTCAAAAAAGTCCTGAACAACCTGATGGAAAAATTTGCACGGCCATAGCCTGATGGTTCAGCGTTAAGAGGTTCAGGGTTCAAAGGTTATCGGTTTTAACCTTGAACCGGGAATCGGGAGCCTGAAAGTGATGCTCCTCTCGCGGAGCGGGAGACATCATGAAGCCCCCTAAAAGGGATCTGACTTTGGTTTCTGGGTTTGAACTCCCCTTTAAGATGCGCCGAGCATCACAGGAAAGGGCGACCATAATTTAGCTTGGGGCGAAGTGCGTGTCTGAGCGTAGCGAGTTGTGCTGAGCGCGCCCTTTCCGAGAAGCGCAGGGCAGCCCGCAGGGCCGCGTCTTATGGGCGTTTTCTTCTGGTTACTTTTCTATTAACGCGAAAGAAAAGTAACAAAATGATGTATAATAAGAGGCAGTTTAAGTCTTACTCGTTACCGCCAGAGATGCCATATGCTCCCCGGACAGTTAGAACCTCTCCGGGTCCTTCACCAGGGGGTGGAGGGTTTAGATCGTGAATAGAAATCAAGAGGCACACCCAATGTTTGAAAGCGTAGAGGATGTCAAAACGAAACTGGAAAGGGCTAATTACATCTGCTCTCGCGAAATCACCACGGTCGTGTACCTGGCCGCTGCAACCCGAAAACCCATTCTGGTAGAAGGCCCGGCCGGAGTCGGCAAAACCGAATTGGCCAAGGCCGTGGCAACCGGACTGAACCGGGAACTGATTCGCCTGCAGTGCTATGAAGGGTTGGACGAAGCCAAAGCATTGTATGAGTGGGAATATTCCAAGCAGCTGCTTTATACCCAGATCCTGAAGGAAAAAACAGGCGAACTCATGGAAGGCGCCGCCACCCTGACAGAAGCGGCCGACCGGATCGCCACCCAGGAGGATGCCTTTTTTTCCGAGCGGTTCATTCAGCCGCGCCCCTTGTTGCAAGCAATTACCGCCCCGGATCCGGTGGTCCTGCTCGTAGACGAAGTCGACAAATCCGACCCTGAGTTCGAAGCATTCCTGCTGGAGATTCTGAGTGATTTCCAGATATCCATCCCTGAACTGGGTACCCGGCAGGCGGTGAATATCCCTTTTGTATTTCTGACCTCCAACAATTTTCGCGACATGAGCGATGCCCTCAAACGAAGATGCCTCCATCTCTACATCGATTACCCGGCCATAGAACTGGAAAGAAGAATTGTAATGCTGAAAGTGCCCGGCATCAGTGAAGCCCTGGCTGAGCAAGTGGTCGGTGCCATCCAGGCCATCCGTGGTCTGGACTTGAAAAAAGGGCCTTCCATTTCAGAGACGCTCGACTGGGCCCAGTCACTGATTGCCCTGCAGGTCGAAGACCTTTCCCCGGAAATCGTCAAAGACACCCTGAACACGATTGTCAAATACCGGGCGGATGCAGAGCTTGTTAAGGATAACCTTGCTAAAGTAGTGAACCATTAAATCGAACTTCACGAACTTCGAACATTGAACATCGAACGTCCAACATCAAATGCGGTTGCGAGCTTCACCTCGCGTCTATCAATAATCAGTATATTAAACATGGTCGTCTAAGGCGTACCTCAGTTCAATGTTGAATGTTGATAGTTCGATGTTGGATGTTCTGGTTTTAACTTCTCATGCAAAACCTGGTTCTAAAATTCGTCTCCTCGTCCCGAGCAGCCGGCCTGCGGGTTTCGACGTCCGAGGTCCTGGATTGTTTCGACCAACTCAGGCTGGTCAATCCACTGGATGAACGCCAGTTTTCCGCGGTATTGCGCGCGAACTTTGCCAAGAGTTTGCGTGACCAGAAAAAGTTCGACCATCTCTATCATCTTTTTTTCCACGAATTGCGGATTAACGAGGAGATAACGGCATCCCGGCCGGTGGCGAAAAATGTTCGCCAGATTCTGGACACACTGGCCGCAGATCCGGATCGCCAACCGGCCGACCAGGCTATCCAGGACTTTCTCGCCGATGACCCGCAGGCCTACTTGGAGCTGCTCCGTGAGATCGAATCGGACGGCGATTCCGGCGGGCGCGGCCTGGGATCAAACCTCGGTTCGTTGGTGCGCCGCTTTCCCATGATGCAAGCGATTGAAAAGACCCGCCGCACCGTAGCCGCCTTTCTGGCCGACCAGCGCGACATATTGGACTGGGAAACCCGCCAGGATATTGAAAATCACCTCAATGCGCGTCTCAATACGGCACGCCGCCTGCTCACCCGTAAAAATCCGGAAGAGGATATCCCCATTCCTAAAAAGCTGAACTGGGACAAGCACCTCAGCGAACTGGGTGAAATCGCCTTTAGCAACCTCACTCCCCGGGAAGTCGAACAGATGCGCACGGTCATCGGTCAGCTCGTGAGAAAGTTGAAAGACACGGTCAGCCGGCGCTATGCAAATCGACAGCGCGGTGTCATTGATATTAAAAAAACCTTGCGCCGGGCCGCAAAATACCAGGGCATCCCTTTGGAAATTATCCGCCGCCACAAGCCGCCGCGCAAAGGCAAGGTCGTGGTCCTCTGCGATGTGTCCGGATCGGTCTGGTCTGCGGCCAAATTCATGCTAAACATGCTCTACTCGCTCCAGGAGTGCTTCACCAAGGTGCGCAGTTTTATCTTTATCGCCGGCCTGTGCGAAGTCACGCGCGTATTCGAAGAATATGAGATCAACCAGGCCATTGAAAAGGTGCTGCATGAAGCGGATATCGAATACGGAAGTTCTACCGATTACGGGTACACCTTTCGGAAATTCAAAGCAGGTTACATGGACAGTTTAAATAAAAAAACCACCCTGATCATCATTGGGGATGGCCGGAGCAACTATTCCAATCCGGAAGAAGGCATTTTAGACGAGATGCGAGAAAAGTGCCGCCGGATCATCTGGCTCAATCCCGAAAGCGTGCCGTTCTGGTATTCCGGGGACAGCGAAATGCGCACGTATGAGTCCTATTGCCATGAAGTGCGGCCGTGCCAGAATTTGAATCAGCTCACGGAGTTTATCAAGGAGTTGGTGTTGTAGGTTTTCGTTATGATCGGGATCGAAATCGAATGCGGCAGTTATTTCGATCCCGATTTGGGTAGAGTGTATCTCAATTGATCTCGCAGAAACGGCGGAAAGCTCCCCTCCCTTGATGGGAGGGGCCGGGGGAGGGTGACGCCAATTAATGGTAAACTTTTACAATCAACACCGCAGTAGACCAAACTGCTCCCCCACCCGGCCTCCCCCGTCGAGGGGGAGGAGGAAGGTGCCGCTCCGGCAGAAGGCCTATGAATGTGCAGCTCGGAGACCTCTGAAACTCCCCTCCCTTGACGGGAGGGGCTGGGGGAGGGTGAAGCCACTTATTGGTAAACTATTACAACCAACACCACAGTAGAGAAAACTGCCCCCCCACCCGGCATCCCCCTTCAAGGGGGAGGCGTATTATCGAGGCATCGGGTAAGGCATTTTTCAGGATCGGGACCGTGTACGAGACCGGCCTTTTCGATCCCGATTAGGATAAAGCCACACCGACCGACAGGGAGTGAATTCAATGCCTGAAAACAACCTACGCATATTATACTGGCTCCTCACCACGAATCCGGGACCGGAACCCGAGAAATTTAATTCGGTGGTTGACTGGAAGCGACACAACGCAAAACATCTGGCACCCTGGACTGAACCGGTGGACAGAGCCATTGCCGGCGGGTTCCTGGCCACTTGTCCGGCCTATGCCTTTTCCGCCGGCTATTGGGCAGCCCTGCACCGCCTGCTTCCCGACCTGTCCGCAGATCCTGTACCGGCCCTGTGTATTAGCGAAAAACAGGGTGCCCACCCGGCTGTAATTAAATGCCGGCTGGAAAAACAGGGTGCAAAGTGGCTGCTGAACGGAAGAAAACACTTCGTGACCTGCGGTCGCGAGGCCGACCTATTGCTGGTCGCGGCCTCAACTGGCATCGGCTCCGATGGTAAAAACCAATTACGGCTGGTGCAAGTGAACAAGGATCGTAATGGAATCGCCGTAAAACCCCTGGACAAACCATTGAACATCCTGCCTGAAATCAGTCACGTTCAGGTCGAATTTACCAATATCAGCGTGGCACCGGCCTCCATTCTCCCAGGGGACGGCTATATTCGCTATATCAAACCGTTTCGCACCATCGAAGACCTGCATGTCATGGCAGCTATTGTCGGTTACCAGATGCGCATCGGCTTGCGCTTCGACTGGCCCCAGCCAGTAAAAGAGCAGCTCATTGCCTTATCTGTAACAATCCGGTCGATCGCCGCGGCCGACTACAATGCACATGAAACTCATATCGTAACTGGGGGGGTCATCGCGGCCCTGCAGTCATTTCTGGAAAGCTCTGAAGCCTGTTGGGAAAAGGTCGCTGGCCCATTGCATTCAGCCTGGCAGCGTGACCGGGCCGTGTTGAATATCGCTGCCGAGGCCCGCGCCAAACGACTGGCCGCTGCCTGGCGGCAGTTTACATAAAAACCTTATTGCCCAAACTGGGAAGTGCCTTGACGGAGCTGGCAATTTGCAGGTAAGATCAGTCATCTTGCCGGGTAATGGAAAGACAAATCGTAAAAAATGAGTTCTTATTAAGGAGTAATGGATGCGTAAACTTGCCCTTATCGTCATTCTGGCAGTTCTGCAAGCAACATTCTGTCCATCTATCTTTGCCGAGGAAAAATCAGCAAAAACAGACGTAGAAAACCTTCCCTGGGACAAGGCCAGCATTAGCCTGGGGTCCTTTATATCCTCAACCAACAGCAGTGTTCGACTGTCGGCAAAAGGTATCGGCATCGGCATCGACGTTGAAGAGGCCCTTGGCCTGGACACGACCCAGACCGTATTTCGGGCAGGTGGCCTCTGGCGTTTTTCCGACAACCGGCGTCACCGGGCGGATTTAACATGGTTTGCCCTCCGTAGGAGTGGCGGCACACAGCTCGGGCAGGATATCACCATCGACGGGGTTACCTATCCCACCGGAAGCCAGGTCAGTACGCGCTTTGACCTGGATGTCTACAAAGCATCGTACAGCTATTCTTTCATACAGGATGACCGTATGGATATCGGTGCCGGGATAGGTCTGTATATCATGCCGATACGTTTTGAATTATCCTCATCCGGTTTGGTAAGCGGGCAGGTATCAGAGGCCGTCACCGCGCCACTACCCGTTGTCGGCCTGCGGGCCGATTTCGCGATGACGCCCAAATGGTATTTAAAAACTCTCTTTGACGTTTTTACCTTGAGTATCAACAGTTCAAAGGGGCGGTCTACAGCACCTCTGTGGGCGTCGAATACAAGGCCTTCAAACGGGTCGGCTTTGGCCTCGCTGTAGAAAATTTCAATCTGGGCGTTGAAGCGGAGGGACAAGATTACCCGGAAATCGACCTGTTCGGTAGAATTGATTATCGCTATCTCGGAGGCATGCTCTATGGTAGAGTCTACTTCTAAAGCGAAGGGACATTATGCGACACCTGTGCCTGCGGATCTTGACCTGTACTCTCATTGTACTTCTAACTGCCGGCCAAGCTACGGCGTTCGATCTTAAAATCGGCGCCATGAACATCGGTGCATCACCGCATGACACCTCCGGCCACTACGCGCAGAGCCGCTCTGGGTTTGGCGCCATGCTATCCGTACCTTTAGGGTTTGCAGATACGAAATCAACATCCGCTACCCTGAACGGCCAGGACATATCCCATTTCACGCAACAAGACGCCAAGGACTCTCTGATTGTCATTATGCTTTTTGGTGTCGCTATTGCCGCCGGGGCTTTAACCGTAAGTGCCGCCTCCAATTAGGACGGGCATAAAAAATCAACACTCGCTAAACATTGCTGGCGTTCGTCATTTAAATATATGGGATGGAGAGTCTGAATGGGGCAAGGTAACCAGCTGGCTTTTAGTAAAGATAATAATTGGGTTTTTTTCTATATTTTGGACACGAATATGAAAAAATAGCACAAGGCAATTTCTCGTGTGCCCTTATGCCTTGATGAGACCATGGGTGGTGGCAGTAAAATCCGGTGAGAACTAAACCATGCGAACATTTCCAGGCAAACCGATTCGTCGAATCCTGAAGGCCCTCGCGTATTTAATGATCGGGGGCGTTGCAGCACTTCTTATTGTCTTTGTTCTGTACCTAAACAGCAGACCGGACCTGGATATCTGGCATCAAGTAGATCTTGATGCCGAATATACTACTGCTTCTGGAGCGCAGAACTTTGCAGACTACCTGGCACAAGAAGAAAAACTCTTCGCCCAGCTTGGTGAAAAGATTCTCGATCATGTCGCCCCGGAAGATCGGTTGCGCATCAATCGCAATCATCGCGGCAGTTTTTCCGATCCGGAACGCTGGCCCCGCAATTGGAACCGGACCTTCGAACTGGAGTCCCAAAAAAACGCAAAAATGAGCATACTGCTGCTGCACGGCATGTCCGATTCGCCCTACAGCCTGCGCACCATTGGGCAACGCCTGCACCAAAGCGGCGCCCATGTGATCGGGTTGCGCCTGCCCGGCCATGGAACTGCGCCATCGGGACTCGTGACAGTGCGCTGGGAGGATATGGCTGCCGCTGCCAGGTTGGCCCTGCGGCATCTGCAGCAAGAAAACGAGAATCGGCCAATTTACATTGTCGGTTATTCCACGGGGGCGGCCCTGGCAGTTCAATACACTCTGGATGCCCTGGGAAAAAATGAACTGCCGGGCGTCAACGGACTGGTTCTGATTTCCCCCTCCATCGGCGTCACCAGCCTGGCAGCCCTGGCGGTCTGGCAAGCGCGCATCGGCCATCTGCCGGGTCTGGGCAAACTGGCCTGGAACTCGATCGGCCCTGAGTACGATCCATTCAAATTCAACTCATTTGCTGTAAACGCCGGCGACCAGGTCTATCGGTTGACCCTGGAAATCCAAAAACGCTTACAGTCGCTTCAAGCCGCGGGAAACCTGCATAAATTTCCGCCGGTCCTGGCTTTTCAGTCGATCGTGGATGCCACGGTCAGTACGCCGGCCGTAGTGGAAGGTCTTTTCAAGCGTTTGCCCGCAGGCGGCCACGAGTTGGTAATCTTCGATATCAACCGCCGAGTGGAAGTCAAAGAGCTGCTCAGCCACCATCCGGAGGAGCGCATCACGCCGCTGCTTTCCGACAGTAAACTGACTTTCGCTGTCAGCCTGGTCACCAATCGGAATGCTGAATCTCCAAAAGTGATGATTCGACAACACGCAGTGGGCACCAAGGAAGTCTCGGACAACCCTATCGACTTCGCCTGGCCTGAAGACATTTACTCCCTATCGCATGTAGCCCTGCCTTTTCCGGAAAGTGATCCTTTATACGGCGGCGGCGCGGCTGAAGAAAGCCCCGGTATCAGCCTCGGCAGCCTGACCCCTCGCGGCGAGAGAAATGTCCTTCAAATTCCAGCCGCGGACCTGCTGCGCCAGCGCTGGAATCCCTTCTATGTCTACCTGGAAAACAGAATCGTAGAATTTGTAAGTAAGTAGGCGTCATCGTCCGGTATGCAATTTAAGCGCTTACCCCGGAAAGCCCCCCTCCTTTGACGGAAACAACACCCCCACCCGGCCTCCCCCGTCAAGGGGGAGGAGATGTAAGGCAGCTTCGACGAAAGGCTTATGAGGGTGCAGCTCGGAGACCTCTGAAACGCCCCTCCCTTGACGGGAGGGGCTGGGGGAGGGTGAAGCCACTTACTGGTAAATTTTTCAACCAACACCGCAGCAGCCCAAACTACACCCCTATCCGGCCTCCCCTATCAAGGGGGAAGAGATATAAGGCGTCTTCAACGGAACGTAATTATTTTTCCTGCAAGATCGTATGGGCCCGGCGTTTAAGGTTCCCACCCCTCAAAGGCGGCTATCACCTTGCGAAAATGCCCTGATACCAGGATCGGCCGGTATTGATCGTCGATAGCGCAGTGGGTGGTGTGGCCGCTGGCGACCAGGCGGTTGGCGGCCTTGTGGCGAATGCGGAACTCGAAGGTAAAGCTGGCATTGCGAATCTCCCGGGTACGCACATCAATAATCAGTTTTTCATTGAGACGGGCCGGTGATTTGAAATCGAGGTGGGCGCTCACCACCACATTGTCAAATTCGCTGATAGGCCGATTGCCTTCGCACAATCCGAGGTTGGTAAGGTAATCCACCCGGCCTACTTCCAGGTAGGTAAAATAGTTGCCGTGGAAAACCACCCCCATGGCATCGGTTTCCGGCAGACGCACCCGGATTTCGGTGCTGAAATGAAAAACCGGGGCACATTCAGCGGACGCTGTGTTCATGGCAACTCCTCTCGAGGGGGCTTTTCGGGATTTTTAGATGGTACGGTCGCGGGATTATTGGGATAGATCACCAGGCGGTCTCCGGGGTGGATGTGCTGATTGACCTTCAGGCGGTTCCAGATAAACAACGCTGGCAGCGGCACATTGTAGCGCTCGGCAATAGCGGTCAGGTTATCACCCTTTTTGACGATATAGATCATGCTGCTGTGCCGGACAAGCCACTGCTCGAGCAATTCGGGATACTGCTGGTTGAACGTTGCTCTTGTTCCCGGTGGAATCAGCACCTCGTGGGATCCCGGAGCCAGGTAATGACCCCGGATCTCCGGATTAAGCTCTTTGATGGTCTTGAAATCCGCATTTGCGGCCCTGGCTATAACCTGCAGGCCCACATCCTGGTCGAAATCTACCTGGACTTGATCAAACTCCAGCAGCGGGTAGACATCTCCCGGCGTCATTTTGAAGCCATATTTTTCTGGATCGGTCAGGATCATTTTGGCCGCAATGGCCCGGAACAGGTAGCGCTGGGTCTCCAGATATAAATACAAACTGTAGTAATCGCCGGTCTCCTGGGCCAGAATTTCAGCTTTGAGACCCTCTTCGCCCATGTTGTAGGCCGCCGCGACAAGGGACCAGGAGCCCAGGTCGTCATATAAATATTTCAAATAGCGAATGGCGGCCTTGGTGGAATGGAACAGATTCCGGCGTTCATCTTTGCGGGTGTCCACCTGCAATCCGTATTTGCGCCCGGTGTCCCGGGTAAACTGCCAGAAGCCAACCGCCCCTTTGGGACTTCCGGCATGGGGCCGCAGCGCGCTTTCGATGATGGACAGGTATTTGATGTCGCCCGGCAGGTTCTCCGCTGCGAGCATTTTTTCTATATGCGGCATGTACCGTGGGTAGCGCTTTAGCCACAAGATAATCTGCGGCCGGTCCCAGAGGGTCAAGAGCAATTCTTTTTCCAGTCGCTCCCGGACACCTTGCCGATCCAAGGGCACCGCTTCACCGCAGAAATCAAGAGGACCTTCTACGCGGACACTGGCGATGAGCGAGGGCAGCGTAGCGGATGCGAATTCTGCCGCGGACTGGGCCGGCGCCTTAAAAGGCGCAATCACGCATAGGACAAATAGAACCAGGATCAATCGAACCGCACTGCGCATATCAGTTTTTCCCCTGTGCATCCGGATGCCGGTAATACACCAGTTCCCACACCTGTGTGTTCATGTCATGCCGGATGATATAAATACATTCATCCGTATCTGCAACTTTGAAGTAACGATGATCTGGACTGAGCCAGCGATCCAGGATTGACCGGACTTCAACAGCGCTAGGGCCCATTTCCAGCGCCCGCGGTTCCTCTTCACCGCGATAACCGGCGTAGCATTTTACTTTGATCGGAAGTATCATCCTGCAACAAAGAATATTTCCTCGGAAGCCATTTTAAGTTTGGATTTTGGCCCAAGGTCAAGGCGGACTCGGGTTTTGAGCCGGAGACATACTCCAGTATTTCGAGGGCTCAAAAGTCGGGTCCAACGCAGAGATTGGGGCAAAAGGCTGATTAAAAATGGCTTTCTATAAGATACGCAGCCCCAGGCTCGACGCAACTATTTCGGCGGCAAACTCTGCGCTGTTGTTTTTGTGGTCCAGGATCGGGTTGACCTCCGCCACTTCCAGGGAGTCCATGCAGCCGCACTCGGCAATGGTTTCCATCACCAGAAAGGAAAAGCGCCGTGAGATGCTGCTATAATACGAACGCTTTAGCTTTCGTTTTTTGCGGTGCCACATCGGTTCCGAGCCTCAGGCAGCTCCGCTTTGCGGCATTCGGCCGTTTCGAACCCCCGGGTCAATACCGACGATCCCCATTCATCAGCTTCTTGGGCCTGAACCAAACTTGCACACGCTGCATCGATGCAGGGGTCCATGTGCACCAGCACACTGGCGTTGCCTTCGAAGCCGGCCGCAAGGGCGTTTTCCAGGTAACCGGCCTCGGTATGGGCATCATCCAAGGGGAGATCTCCCGGTAAAATCAAATGCAGGTCAATATGTACCTGCCGCCCTGAACGCCACACCCGCAAACGGTGAATATCAATCCACTTGGGCCGCCGGTTTTTGTTTATCACGTCAACCACCTTTTGCAGTAAATCCGGGTCCATGGCATCCATCAATCCGGCAAAAGATCTTCGGACCAGCTGCAATCCCGTCCGCAGAATATTGAGTCCCACTAGGCAGGCAATGGTACCGTCCAGCCAGTACCAACCGGAAAGATGGGCTAGAAACAGACCCACAAGCACCCCTCCGGAGGTGTAGACATCGGTCAGGATATGCTGCCCATCGGCTTCCAGTACCAGTGATTCCGACCTCTTCCCGAGCCTTAACAGAACAAGCCCAAGCAGCAGGTTGGCCAGGGCAGACCCCAGCAGAACCATCAGCCCAATGCCCAGGTGCGGCAGCGGGTGAGGTGTCAGGAGGTGCTCCAGGCCCACCTTAAAGATTCCGAAAGCAGCCAGTATGATCAGCGCACCTTCAAATCCGGCCGCGAAAAACTCAATCTTCCCATGACCGTAGGGGTGATCATGATCAGGCGGGCGAGCCGATGTTATAATGGCCGCCAGGGCGAATCCGCCGGCTACCACATTGATGATGGATTCCAGGGCATCCGACAGGATCGCACTTGAGCCGGTCAAATGCCAAGCGTAGAACTTGGCCGCCATAATGGCGATACCGATCAAAATGGCTACCCCGGCCGCAACCACGTGTGTCTTCAGCCGCTTATCATCGGTTTCGCTCTGGGGTGAATGTAGGTCCTGTGCCATCGCGCTCATTTCGGAAGTTGATAGGTGCCGTCCAACCGCTTGACCATATCATCATACTTTTGGGTGAGGGCCTCAACCTGTTGTTCGAACTGCTCCCGGGAAATATGCCCATGCTGTAACTGATGTTCCAGTATGGCATGTTCATCGGCATACCAGCGATCCGGATCAAAATTATAAGTCATCTAAATCAGTCCATTTATAGAACACAACTTGGAAATGGTTTCAAAACCTTCAATCGGGTTCAAGGTTAAGGCGGGGTGAGGGGTTCAACCGCAGGAATATTGTAATATTTCGAGCATTGAACGCCTCGGCCCAACACAGAAATTGGGCCCGAGGGAAGTTTTTGAAACCATTTCCGTGATCTTTTCATGTTTTGACAGGCACTTCAATTCTTTTCCTTTTCTGGTTGCTTTTAGAATTATAACCGTTAGACTCGGTAAGTTTCTGAGTTTGACAGGCTATCATCCAGATGTGGGTCACATATATGCTTTCACCCTCCAGTGGCAAATCAGACAGCCATCCCGGCAGCGGCTTTATCCCCAGAGTCAGTACCGTGTTGTTCGGTCGGATTGTGTTGAACACGGCACGGCGGTTTGCCTACCCATTCGCCCCTGCTTTGAGCCGGGGATTGGATGTTCCGCTGGCAGCCGTAACAGCTGCCATCGGCGTCAATCAGGCCACCGGTCTCCTGGGAATGGTTTTCGGGCCGCTTTCTGATCGCCTCGGGTATCGGTTGATGATGCTGGTAGGCATGAGCATGCTGGTGGTCGGCATGTTCGCCGCCGGCATTTTGCCCATGTATGCCACCGTACTAGCAGCCCTTTTCCTGGCCGGTTTGGCCAAGAATATTTTCGATGCCGCCCTCCAGGCCTATGTGGGCGAACAGGTGCCCTTTGCAAAACGCGGTATGGTCATTGGATTGCTTGAACTGGCCTGGGCCGGCAGTACGTTGATCGGTATTCCGGTCATGGGGGTGGTCATTGACCGGCTGGGCTGGCAGGCGCCGTTTCTGGTCCTGGGCGGAACCGGGGTATTGGGGCTGATCGGCATTGCCATCGTCATCCCCGCTGACCGGCAGCGCCAGGACAGGCAAAGCGGGCCTGGATTCTGGGCGCTGTGGCGCACCCTGGCCCGCTCGCGCCCGGCAATGGGTGCACTCGGTTTTGCCCTGTTCCTGAGTCTGGCCAACGACACCCTCTTTGTGGTCTATGGCGCCTGGCTGGAGGGGGCTTTCGGCCTTGGCATCGTCGCCCTGGGCGCCAGCACCAGCGTAATTGGTGCGGCCGAACTTATCGGGGAAATTATAACGGTATGGTTATCGGACCGCATCGGACTGAAACGCATGATCCTGCTCGGCGCCGTTCTGACGGCGGCCTGCAACGCTTTGCTGCCCCTTTTTGGAATTTCCCTGCCGCTGGCACTCTGTGGACTTTTTCTGCTTTTTGTCTGCTACGAGTTCACCTTTGTCTCCGGCATGTCCCTGAGTACTGAACTTTTACCCGGTGCCCGCGCTACCATGATGTCCGGCCTGTTTGCAGCAGCGGGTCTGGGGCGCTTCATCGGCGCCTGGACCGGCGGCTATATCTGGACGGCCGGCGGAATCAAGGCTACGGCAACGACCGCGGTTATTACCTCCATACTTGCCATTGTCTCGTTGGCCTGGGGGCTGAAAGGGTGGGAGCCAAACAAAAACTGAAAACCAGTGTTATGTTTTAAGTGTTAGGTGTTATGATAAACCAACCAGCTTTTAACCCTAAAACTTAAATCCGAACATTTATGGTATCTCTAAGAATTAGGATTTTTGTTTGAGTTCAATGTAACGCAGAAATCGAGCAAAAAGACAATTATTAGAGGTGGCCATAAAACCTAACACGATGTTCTTAACCCTGGCCCCTATAAAGGGATTCACCGAAGCGCCTTATCGCAATGCGGCCGCAGCCTTTTTTAAGGGGTTTGACGCCGCCATGGCCCCATTCGTGGTCACTATCCAGGGCCGCAAGTATCCGAACGCCCATCTGAAAGACCTTTTACCGGAAAACAATTTCGGGTGGCCGGTCATACCCCAGGTACTGAGTAACGACGCTGTCGGGTTTGTCAAACTGGCTGCCCGCCTCTGCGATCTGGGATACGATACAATCAATTGGAACCTGGGCTGTCCGTTTCCCCGGGTAGCCAAAAAGGTCAGGGGCTCCGGCCTGTTGCCGCACCCGGATAGAATTGATCGCATTCTCGATCACGTACTTTCCGAGGTCCCTGTGAGCTTGAGCATCAAGACCCGCATCGGCCGTTTTGATTCTGAAGAAATGGTAGCACTCTTACCTGTTTTTAATCGCTACCCCCTGGCGGAATTGATCGTTCACCCGCGCACCGGTATCCAGATGTATGCCGGCAAGCCGAATCTTGATGTTTTTGCCGAATGCCTGGAACTTTCCAAACACCCGGTGGCTTATAATGGTGATATTTATAAGGTGGCTGATTTTATCAGGCTGGCGAAACGTTTTAATTCCGTTAAGCGCTGGATGCTGGGGCGAGGTGCCCTGGCGGATCCTTTTTTGTCCGCCGCCATAAAGGGCCAGGTTGTACCGGCCGATGAAAAGCTTGAGATTGTCCACCGTTTCCACAATCGGCTGTTTAAGGCTTATGCCCAAATATTGTCTGGGCCCTCTCATCTGGGAGACAAAATGAAGGGTTTCTGACTCTATCTTTCCCGTTCATTTGAAAATGGAAACAAAGTCTTAAAGCGAATTCAGAAAACCCGCCGAACCGAGCATTATCTCGATGTTGTCAATCGGTTCTTCGACTCCATCCCCCGCTGGGTGGCCTGATCAGATCTGACGGTCGGCCGCCCTCTATCTGCTACAGCATCTCAAAAATTTGTTTTTTATTTATAATTATGGTCTTATTGAGTCTGCGGCATCAATTGGCAAACCGGTTTGATGCCCAAAGATCCGGTTGGAAAACCGGATAGTTGGGTAAACCAATCCGGCTGGAGGGAGGCCTTATATGTTGCGCTCAAATTCTGCTGCCATTTTCAAATTGCCGGTTATAGCGTCCAGGCTGTCTTTGCTCATATTTGTCTTGGCCATCGGTGCCTGTGGGCCCGAAGACCCGATCAAGGTCGGTTTCGTGGGAGGACTTTCAGGTCGGGTAGCAGATTTGGGCATCAGCGGCCGGGATGGTGCTACACTGGCAATAGAGCAAAGAAATGCCAAAGGGGGGATCGGGGGCCGAAAAATCAAGCTCATCGCTGTAGACGACAAACAGGACCCTGCGACAGCGTCGGCAGCTGTAGCGCGGCTGGTCAGTGAGAATGTGGCCGCGATCATTGGACATATGACCAGTTCAATGTCCATGCAGACCGTGCCAATCATAAACAGGCATAAACTGGTAATGGTGAGCCCCACGACCACGACTACTTACCTCAGCGGAAAAGATGATTACTTTATCAGGGTGAGTTCGACCGTGGAACATTATGCCGAGCGCATGGCTTATTACCAACGCAATATGGTGGGCCACAAACGGGTAGCCATCATTTATGATACCAACAATAAAGCTTACACAGAAAGCTGGGTCGGTATCTTCAGGCAGTATTTTACGGAGCAGGGGGGCCAAATCATCCATCTGGAACCTTATAAATCGGGTGAAGCGGTGAGTTTTTTCGCGGTTATTGAAAGGGTGCCGATGGAGCAAATCGATGCCTTGATTATCGTGGCCGGCGCCCTTGATACAGCGATGCTGTGTCAGCAGGTACGTAAAAAAGGCCTTTACCTGCCCATAGCCGCATCCGAATGGTCCGCAACGGAAAAGTTGGTCGAAATGGGCGGGGGTGCGGTTGAAGGCATTGTAGTCAACCAATTTTTCGATAGGCATAGCAAGGATCCCAAGTACCTTGCATTCAGGGATGCTTACCTGAAACGCTTCAACGAAGAGCCCGGCTTTGCATCGGTGAATGCCTATGATGCCGCCAATTTGATTCTGGAGGCACTTGACCGGCAAACGGGCAATCAATCATTGAAGGATACCATTCTCGACATGCCGAACTATGACGGGGTGCAGGGAATGGTGCAAATCGACAAATTTGGTGATGCCGACCGAAGAACCTTTCTGACCACCATCCGGCAGGGCCAATTCATTTCCTTGGAGTAATCAATTGACCGGCATATCTGAGTACAGCCATCAGCAGGCAGAGGGTAAATCCCTGCGCCGCACGCTATCGTGGTATTTTGCCATAGCGGCATTTTTACCGGTAATCCTGATCACCGGCTTGGTTCTGTATCAATTCATTAGTGATAAAATCAGTGACTTGAGTGATAAAAACCTTCTGATTGCCAGGGCGACAAGAGGGCAGGTGGAAGTCTATTTAAATGAACCGGTCACAGTTCTGCAAAATATCAGCAACATGCTGTTATCTAATCCAAATCTAAAAAGCACCGATATCAAACCACTCCTGAAAAATCATGTCAGGCACTCCCGCTTATTGGAATCCATATATGTCCTGAATGAAAAGGGCATTGTGGAAAGCGTAGGGCTGAAACCAGATAAAGAGATCTTTGAAAATGATTACATCGGAATCAGCCTGGCACATAAGGACTTCTATGCAAGAGCGCGCCACTCCCAGGAACCAACGTGGTCAGACACGTTTCTCTCCCTGATCAGTGGCAAAATGTCGCTGGCCTTGTGTCTGGCTGTTGATAAAAGGGTCCTCGTTGGAAATTTCAATCTTGAATTGCTTTCTTCCTTTATCGACCAGATCACGCTTCAAAGAGGGTTGACTATTACCATCGTCGACCGCGGCGGTGCGATTGTGGCCCAGTCGGGAAACAACGTGGTGGGCCGACAAGTAAAGGTCAACCATATTGAACTGTTTCAATTGGGACTGGCTGGCAATGAAGCTACCCGGCGTTACAGTTTTAACGATACCGATTACATCGGCAGCGTTTCCGGGATACCCGGCCCGGGCTGGGCGGCGGCCGTATCGCAGAAAACCGATGATTTGTATCGTCCGTTTACCTTGATCGCTATCTACATCATCATCGGCACCTTGGGAACAGTCATCCTGGCGATCCTCTTCGGAATGATCAGCAGTCGCAAATTGTCACAACCGCTCACGGAATTCAGTCAGCAAACCAAGATAGTGGCCCGGGGTGAGTATGACACCAAAATAGATCAACCCGGCTACATGGAAGTGCTGGATCTGGCCGACAGTTTTCGCAGTATGGTCACCAATATCCAGGACCGGGAACAGCGCCTGAAGGATAGCGAACAACGCTATCGCATGCTGTTTGAAAGATCCAATGACGGCATTTTTGTCATTGACAGACATTCAGGACAATACCTGGATGCAAATGAGGCCGGTCTGCGGCTGGCCGGCCGTTCGCTATCCGAATTGCAAGCGCTAAAAACATTTGATGTAACGCCGGAAGGCGCCCGGGAACGGCTTGACACAATGGCCCACTCCAGTAGGACAGAAAGTTTCGGACAGGTTACGTATTATCGCCCGGATGGAACCAAACGGATTGCGCTGGTAACAACCATGCCGGTCGACGAGGAAACTATCGTCGGCATGGCCCGTGATATAACCGATGAACTGGCCCTGGAGGACCAGCTGCGCCAGGGTCAAAAATTGGAGGCCATCGGGACCCTGGCCGGCGGAATAGCCCATGACTTCAACAATATTCTGGCGGCTATCCTGGGCTACTCTGAACTGGTCTTGGATGAACTGGCCGCCGATAACTCCATCCGCAATAAAATAGAAGCCATTCACAGCTCAGGCGAACGTGCCCGGGATCTGGTGGCGCAGATACTCGCTTTCAGTCGCAAAGACGAACAGGTCCGGGCACCGGTAGAGATGAACCTGCTGATTAAAGACGCGTTGATGCTGCTGCGCCCGGCGATCCCCACCACCATCGACATCCAATCCGTTATCACGTCCAAATGCAAGGTGCTGGGTGATCCCACCCGGCTGCACCAGATAATCATGAATCTCTGCACCAATGCCTATCAGGCCATGGTTAAAACCGGTGGAAAACTGAAGATATCCTTGGACACAGTATCCCTTTCCGGCAGCGAAGCCATGCGGGCGCAAGTCCCCGAAGGCGGCTACAGCAAACTAATCATAGCCGACTCGGGGGTCGGCATCCCGCCGGAAAATCTGGAACGGATCTTCGAGCCCTATTTTACGACCAAGGAAAAAGGGAAGGGCTCCGGCTTGGGCTTGGCAGCGGTACATGGCATTGTGCAGAGCCATGAAGGCAATGTCCTGGTCGAAAGTGCGGTGGGCAAAGGTACCCGCTTTATCGTCTATCTCCCTCTAACGGGCGATACCTGCCGGGTGGAAAAAGAGCCCGAAACGGAAATGACCGGGGGACAGGAACGCATTCTGATGGTCGATGACGAACAGGATATTCTGAATATTCAAAGGGCAATTCTGGAGAGAATCGGCTACGATGTCACTTCCGAGTCGGACGGTAAAAAAGCACTGGCGCTTTTTGCAGATCAGCCAGGTGCATTTGATCTCATTGTGGCTGACATGACCATGCCACACATCTCGGGTGATATACTGGCGGCCGATTTGTTGGAAATCCGACCCGATATCCCCATCATTTTATGTACCGGTTTCAGCGAACTCATGACCGAAGAAAAAGCGGTTGCCCTGGGCGTAAAAGGCTTTTTGACAAAACCGGTGTCCGTGCGGGATTTTGCCAAGGTGGTTCGGAGTGTTCTGGATAAATAGACCCTATGCCAGGAATGTCTGCCCGTTAGGACCAGCCTGCCGATGAAAATCAATCAGGCCAGTACACCAGGGCAGATGATGCTGCTCATAGGGTGCTGAGTCCAACTCTTCAAAATACCTTTGATATACCTACGCGTCCTGGACTCACCGGCACCTGTGGCCGATTTTGCTCGCTTTACGTCATTTGTGCCTCTTTTGATTTTTCATCAAACGGTATTGAATGGAAGCATCACCAAAGGAGGGCAGCTATGGAAAAGTGGCAAAAAACCGGTTGTGTCTTATGTGCGCAGAACTGCGGGTTGGAAATTCTGGTTGAAAACGACAAGATGATTAAAGTTAAGCCGGATAAAACCAATCCCCGCAGCCAGGGCTACGCCTGCCGCAAAGGCCTGAACGTCATTCATCACCAGTATCCCAAGGACCGCATCACTGCGCCTTTGAAACGGGTGGGGGAGAAATTCGAACCCATATCCTGGGAAAAGGCCATTGACGAAATCGCAACCAAAATGAAAACCCTGGTGGCAGACCATGGCCCGCGTTCCCTGGCCTACATGGGTGCCAGCGCCCAGGGCGGTCATTTTGAGGGCGCGTTCGGATTGTCCATCTTAAAGGCCCTGGATTCCCAGAACTTTTACAGCTCCGCCGGCCAGGAGTTTGCCAGCTCCTGGTGGCTGTTCGGACGCATGCTGGGCAAACAGTATAATGTTGCCGTTCCGGATGAGCATCATACCCAAATGCTGGTAGGCTGGGGGTGGAACGGTATGGAAAGCCACCAGATGCCCCGGGCGCCGCAGGTGCTCAAAGCCTTTTCAAAAGATCTGGATAAGCTACTTGTCATCATTGACCCGCGTAAGAGTGAAACCGCCGCCATCGCCGACATCCACCTGCCTGTCCGGCCCGGTACGGACGCCCTTCTTATTAAGGCCATGATTTCCATGATTGTGGAAAATCAATGGGAGCACAAAACCTACCTTGCCGAACATGTTGACGGCTGGGACGTTATCCGGCCTTGGTTTGAAAATTTTAATGTAAAAGCCGCCCTTGCGGTCTGCGAACTCGACTATGAGCAGGTGCTTGAACTGTGCCGCCTGATGACCACCAAGAAATGGTGTCTGCATCCGGACCTCGGGATTTATATGGGGCGCAACAGTGTTCTCTATTCCTATATGATGAATATTCTGGGGGCGATTTGTGGTATTTTTTGCACACCCGGCGGCAATGTGATTCCGGGCATGGTTGTTCCCATGGGGTATCATGCCGATGAACGGGATCCCAAAACCTGGAAGACGGTTATCACCCATATGCCGCCGGCAGCGGCCGGATCTTTCCCCCCGGCCGTCATGCCGGAAGAGATCCTGAATGATCACCCCGAACGTCTGCGGGCTGTTTATATCAGCGCATGTAACCCACTACGCTCATACCCGGACACCACGGCATATGAAAAAGCATTTGCCCGCCTAGACCTGCTGGTGGTCAACGACATCGTTCTAAGCGAAACCGCCCGCTTGGCCCATTATGTTCTCCCCTGCCGGACATATTACGAAGCCTGGGATGGGACATTTTTCCCCTGGACCTTCCCCAGGGTCTTTTTCCAGATGCGGCGTCCAATTGTTTCCCCACCGGGAAAATGCCTGGAAGCATCCCAGATATTTACCCTGCTGGCGGACAAACTGGGCCTTGTCCCGGATATTCCGGAAGCGGTTTATGCCGCCGCCAAAGAAGACCGTTTTACCTTTGGTGCCAAACTCATGGAATGGGCCGCAACCGTCCCCGAATCCTTGGCAGCCATGCCATTCGTTCTGGCAAAAACGATTGGCAAAGAGTGGGACAGTGCCGCCTTGGCCGGTCTTTGGGGGGTTCTGATGACCGCTCCTAAAGCGTTTCGCAAAAATGCCGCCCGGATCGGGTTTGAGCCCGGCATGGATCAGGGAGACCGCATCTTCCAGGCGCTGTTGGATAACCCGGAAGGAATCTGGATCGGTGCAGCTGATCCGGCTGAAAATTTCAAGGCCCTCAAAACGCCGTCCGGTAAAATCGAAGTGTTTGTCCCTGAGCTTGAAGAGGATGCAAAAAATTTGGACGCGGCCAGTGAAGTCCAGGGCCTGAAACTTCCGGATGAATTCCCCTTGATTTTAAATGCCGGCCGTCACAGGCGCTACAACATTAATACCTTGATACGCGGCCAGGAATGGAACAAAGGCAAACGGGCCTGCACGGTAACTGTAAATCCGGCGGACGCGGAAGCAATCGGTGTTGCCGACGGCCAGCACGTAAAAATCACCACCGCAGCCGGCAGTGAGGTGGGGGAACTCCAGGTATCCAAACAGGTCCGCAAAGGAACGGTGTTGATCCCCCATGGGTTTGGCTTGAATTATGCCGGCACTGTCTATGGCCTGAACGTCAATTACCTGACGAAAAATACCCACCGGGACCGCCTGGGAACACCGATGCACCGGTTTGTGCCATGTCGGGTCGAAGCGGCTTAGAAATGGTTTTAAAATCTCCCCTCAGGCAAAATCTCAGCGTTGGTCGCAAGGTTCAAATCCTCGAAATACGCTCAGTATTCCTCCGGTTTAAACCATGCGCCCGCCTTGACCTTGAACCCGATTGAAGCTTTTAAAACCACTTCTATTCTCTATATGTGGCCCTACGGGATTCAATTGTTAGGATAGCGGCTGCCATAAATCTCGGCCAATTCCTGCTGCTCAAAGTGATAGGCCGTGTTGCAATGGTGACATTTGATTTCAAGGGGGAGGGGGCCGATGTCACGCATATCCTGTAAATCATCAACCGGAAGCAACATCAGCATGTGTTCGATCTTGTCCCGGTTGCAATTCAAGCCGCTGGCTATCAATGGCTGCGAAACCGGTTAAGCGCAGTTTACAGAAAAACGGCTGTCGTGAATAACATTTTGAGAGGTCGCTGCGGTTCCTGAAGACAATGAAGCGGTGGTGAGGGATCTATCCTATGGGTGGACGTCATCATGCAATCAGGCCAATTTTTTTTAGCTTGGTGGTAATGCTTTCAATCGTAAATGGCTTTTTTAAATAGTCGTCACAGCCTGCGGAAATGCTCTCCAGTACCGTGATTCTGTCGGCTTTGGCCGTCAGCATAAGCACCTTTACCCGATATTTTTTCGAGATGCCCTGCGCCTGCTCAATTTCACGGATGCGCAGCAAGACTTCCGTACCATCCATTTCCGGCATGGAAATATCCAGCGTAATGAGGTCGAATACGCGTATATCCGTCAGTGCTTCAGTGTACGCTCTTAACGCCTCCTTACCGTTTTTCACAGAGATAACCTCTCCGTAATGGCTCATTATTTTTTCCATCTTTTTACGGCTGACCAGTTCATCGTCGACGATCAGGGTTTTCATGCGAACGTCCCCCTGTTTACCATCACGTCCCATAACGCCTGGGAGGCTCTGGGATTGTTTCGTATTTTTCATGAATTTCAATAAATGTCTGTTCGCAGGCCAGGAACGCGTCCACGACTTGGGGGTCAAAATGGCTGTCCCGTCCATCCACGATAATGCTGCGTGCCCGGTCATGGGTGAAAGGCTCTTTGTAGGGTCTCTTGGAGACCAAGGCATCATAGACATCGGACAGGGCAAAAATTCGACTGGCGATAGGTATGTTCTCGCCCTGCAGTCCTTGCGGATAACCGGTGCCGTCCCATTTTTCATGATGATAGCGGGCGATCTCGGCCGCTACTTTCAGGTAATCTGCCTCGGGGGCCTGCTTTAAAGCATCGGTCAGGGTGTTATACCCGATCTCCGTATGGGTTTTCATGATGTTGAACTCTTTGTCATCCAGGCGACCGGGTTTCAGCAAAATATAATCCGGTATGCCCACCTTGCCGATGTCATGCAGGGTACTGGTCAGAAAAATATTCTCCACCAGAGCCCGATTCAAGACTGCCGACCCTTGCGGCTGAGCCAGCAGATACTCGGCAATGGTCCGGGAGTAGTGACGTACACGCTCAAGATGGTTCCCGGTATCTTCATCCCGGGATTCGGCCAGTTTGGCAAGGGCAAAGATCACCGTTTCCTTGCTCTGAAGATTGATAACCCGCTCCCCGGCCTTGACCCGCAATAGAACCTCATCCTTGTTAAAGGGTTTACTGATATAATCATCGGCCCCTGCTTCCATGCCCCGGATAATATCCCGGGTATCCTTTTTGCCGCTCACAAAAATGATATAGGTGTAACCGCCATATTCCTGGGCCCGAATGCGCCGGCAGAGTTCGATACCGTCCATATCCGGCATACTCCAGTCCGTGATCACCATACGGGGCCGTTCACGGTTCCAGATTTCCCAGCCCTCGCGCCCGCCGCTGGCTACGAAGGTATTGTAGCCGAGACTCTGCAGCAGCCGTTCCATTTTTTTCCGGCTGACCAGTTCATCATCCACGATAAGCAGGTTCATATCCATCCTCTTGGTCAGTATCTTCCTCTTGAATTTCAATCGTATAGCTTGTTAGCTGCTCAACCTGGCGGTCCAGTTGTTCCAGAACGGTTCCCGCCTCGGCCAATCCGCCGGATCGGGCCAGCGTTTCCAGGTCATATGCACTGCTGGCCAGGCTTTCAGCCGTTAGATTGGCCGCGCCCCCTTTAATGGCGTGGGCGGTATCTTCTATGACAGACGCATCGCCGGCAGCCAGGCCTTTGTCAATGGCCGCCCGCTGATCGACCAGATTGGCCAGAAACCCATCGAGTACTTCCAGGAAGAAATCCCGGTCATCGTCGAATTCGGATAGCGCGCGGGCCAGATCCAACGGAGCCTCATTATCAGGCGCAGTCGGCGATGCGGTCTTCCGCGGCGGGGGCTGCTCAGCTGCGGTCCCGCCGGTCCATTTTGCCACCATGGTCAGCAGATCCTTTTTGCGCAGCGGCTTGGCAATATAATCGTCGGCCCCGACTTGCAGACATTTTTCCCGATCGCCTTCCATGGAGTGCGCCGTGACCGCAATAATGGGCACACGCACCGCCTCGGTTCCCAGAGACCCTTGATTGGCCTCCAAGCGCCGGATGGTTTTCGTGGCCTCATAGCCATCCATCACCGGCATCTGCATGTCCATCAGAATCAGCTGATACGCCTGCATTTGATGCATATCCAGCGCGGCCTGGCCGTTTTCGGCAAGGTCGACCGAAAAACCGGCCCGTTTCAGATGATGCAGGGCCACCTGTTGATTGGTGGGATAGTCTTCCGCCAGAAGGATACGAATGTGTTGTCTGCGATTTTCCGCCAGGGTGTGACGGGTGACCAGGTTGCGGGGCAAGCTGCCGTCGCGGCGAGCTGCGCCCATCACCAGTTCGATGGTTTTCTTTAGTTCAGTTGTTTTGACCGGCTTGTGCAGATAACCGTCCACCCCCCAATCCTGACAGCGTTTGCCATCACCAATGGTGCCAATGCCTGTCAAAAAGATGATCCGCGTGTCTCTTAACTGCCCATTCCCGCGAATGGCCGCTGCCAATTCATAACCGTCCAATCCCGGCATCCGGATATCTGTAAGGACCAGATCAAAGGGGTGGTCGGCTGCATCCACCATAAGCCGGTCAAGAGCTGTCTGGCCATCAGCTGCTTCGTGAACCTCACAATCCAAATCTTTTAGAAATTCGGTCATGGAAAGCCTGATGGGCTGGAAATCGTCAACAACCAGGATTTTAAGGCCGGCGAGAGATTGATGATCAGGTTCGATTTTATGGTCACTGGCCGGTACTTTATCGAACAGGGCCGTAAACCAGAACGTCGATCCCTGACTCTCTTTGCTGTACACCCCGATTTCCCCTCCCATCATCTCTACCAACTGCTTGGAGATAGTGGTCCCCAGCCCGGTGCCGCCATATTTTCGGGTCGTCGATCCGTCAGCTTGGGTAAAACTTTCAAAAATCGTGGCCAGATAGGCTTCGGGAATTCCGATGCCGGTATCTTGGACCTCAAAGTGTACTTTTACTTTTTGCTCTGTATCCTGATCGATCCTGGCCCTGATGGTAATAGCGCCCTGCTCGGTAAATTTCAGGGCATTGCCGGCCAGGTTGTTGAGAATCTGTCGCAAACGACCGGCATCACCGATCAACCACGCAGGCACTTCCGGGGCCAGGTAGGAAGCAAATTCCAGACCGTGGTTCTTGGCCCGAATAGCAATAGAGCTGGTTACATCTTCGATAAGCAGCCGCAAATTGAAAGAGATGGGGTGTAATTCAAACTTACCGGCCTCTATCTTGGAAAAATCAAGCACGTTATTGATGATATCCAGGAGGCTGGCGGACTCTTTATCAATCGTCTCTAAGATGGTGCGTTGGTCTTCATCGAGAGCCGTGCCCATGGCAAGTTCCGCCATGCCGATGATCCCGTTCAAGGGCGTTCGAATCTCGTGGCTCATGTTGGCCAGGAATTCGCTCTTGGCAATATTGGCAGCTTCAGCGGCTTTCTGGGACCGCTTCAATTCGCGCCGGGCCAGCATGCGCTCCTTGATATCGAAAAAGACCCCGCTGATGTAGTCTATTTCCCCGTGCTCGTCACAAATAATCTGGCCCCTCTCCCGGACCCAGCGAATCTCTCCGGAGCTGGAGATAACCCGGTATTCACGTCTGTACTGCCGATCCGACTTCAGGGCGGCGATAAAGCGTTCGCGGACTGAATCCAGATCTTCGGGCAGAATGAGGCTCTTCCACTGAATTCGCCCCGCATTGATATCCTCGGCCGCATAACCCACAATGGCTTCGATTTTTTCATCGTAAAACTCTACCGACCAGTCTTTATAACCCCGGAAGACCACACTGGGCAGGTTTTCAAGCAGCAGCCTGAACTTGCGTTCGCTCTCTTTCAGCTCCTCCTCGGCTTTTTTGCGTTCCGTAATATCGATAAAGGCCTCAAGCAGAACCTCTTCGTCATCCAGAACCAGGGGAATCACACTTTTTAATATGGGAATCAGGTCACCTTTCCGGGTCATCAAAACCCGTTCGGATCTATCGATTTCCATATCAAGATCCAGAACCGGACACTGGTCATGTTCCGCCGGACAAATCGTCTCATGGCACACCAGCCCGTCGACGTCTTCAGGGGTGTCATATCCCATCAATGCAAGGGCGGCCTGGTTGGCATAGCGGATCTTTTTATCCCGGCTCACAATCAAAACCCCATAGGGCATGGAATCCAAGATGGTCTGCAGTACGCCCCTGGACCGACGGAGCTGTTCGGTCTGGTCGGCCACCAGTTCTTCCAAATTGTCACGGTGCTGAAGTAGTTCCTTTTCGATTTTCTTGCTGTGCGAAATATCCCGAACCACCCCGCGAAACCCGGTCGGATTGCCGTCTTTATCCTTTATCAGGGAGACCGAAGTCTGGGCATGCATGGTTTTCCGTCCGGTCGATTCAACACATAGTCAATGGCCCGTTCCGGAAGGCCGGTCTTGTAGACTTTCTTGAAAAGCTCAACGAGACGGGGCAGATTCTCAGGATCAACGTACTGGTGGTAGTTGAGGCCGATGAGATCTTCCCGGGTATGTCCCACCAGTTCACAAAGCGCCCGGTTATAGAAGGTCAGATTTCCCTGCAGGTCTACCTCAAAGAAAGCGTCATTGATATCTTCAATGATGCGGCGGTACTTTTCTTCGCTTTCCTGTATTTTTTCTTCGGCCTCCTGCCGATAGTGGAACAGACTGTCCAGATCCTCTTTGATCAGCGCAATTGCATCGAAAACAGGGAGAAAGGGATGTTGCGGATCAATCTCATTTTCGAGGATGCTACCCTCCTTGTCCCAATCGATACTGCCCACAAAATTCATGAGTTCATCTACATAACCGTCAATGGTATTCGTCGCGGTCAGATTGCGTCTGGGTGCCTGCTGACTGGCCGTTGCAACGGGAAGGATTGAACGATTGTTCTTGATGAGAGTTGCCTGTGCCCCTTGAAAATCATCCACCAGACTGATTTTAAACGGGACGAAACCGGAACCCATCAGAATCCTGGCCCTTAAAATCCGGTCGGCGCCATAAAAAATGCATTTGTTGAAAGGGTGTTTCCGGTATAGTGCTTTCACCGCGGCGAGCATTTGTCTCCGCGCTTTTAGATTCCGGAGGGTTAGTTTGGCGACACCCTGCACCATGTGGTAATCGCCGTTCACACGTTCCAGAAGCCGGGCAGCTTCGTGCCAAAGTTCAGAGACCGGTTCAATATCATCCGGTCCCAAAACACCATCATAAGTACAATGCACCATGCAGCGGTCCTTGATTTCCAGGAAAAACCGCCCTTGTGCTAGCTCCAAGGACTTCCTGAAATTTTCCGGACCACAGGGGTCATTGTTCGTCAGTGATGCAGATGCCGCCACAACCGGGTCGAAAAGGTCAATCTCCAATAATTGTCCCGCCCGCCGCAAGGCATCCGCATAGGACCCCAGCAATTCGACATTGAATTTGACGATGTGGAGGGCTCGGCCCAATCTCACGCTCAGTTTCATCGGGAAGGAGGTGTTGTAAAAAATGACCGCCAACAGATGATCCTGGTGCCTGGTAAAAAAGTCGATATACAGTTTCCGGGCTCTCGACTCGGCACCCTTGAGTTCAGAATAGTCCTCCAAAACGATGAACCGGTGGTCGCTGGTCGGCTTGTTTTCAAACAGGGATTCCATAATCCGGCCGTAATTCTGCACACCGGCCACATCGGTATATCCGGTCGCCTTGGTGGAAATGAGCGCATCCGTCAGCATGCCGGTTGTGTAGGCATGCTGGTTGGAAACATACAGCCATTCCGGTTTGCGCAGAATTGAAAGGCCGGTCAGGGGGCAAGTATTCTGGTGGGTATGGATATCACGAATGGTTTCCGCAAACTGCATCGCATTTCTCAACGATCTGCACCGCAGAACGGTTGAGCCTCAAGGTAGAAGTCGCTGAACTCGTCTATCGAGATCTATCGCGTGACACTGATAAAATCAGCTATCCTCTGTGAATACGAAGTGTTAGCGGACCAAAGAGGTCAAATTCAATTATGAGGATATCGCTGGCCATATATATCGGCCAATTCCTCTTTTTCTATAGGATAAATTGTGTTGCAGTGATGGCATTTAATTTCGTGCGGAAAGGGACCATTATCGCGTAAATCCTTTAGATCCGCTACCGGCAGCATCATCAGCATGCTTTCGATTTTGCTACGGTTGCAGTGGCACATGAACTCCACCCGATAATCCCCTAAAAAATCCGGATGGTATTTCGCAAACGCGTCTTGCACCAGATCCCCGGCAGGCTCACCGGCAGCGAACCGTTCGCCGATAGAAGGCAGTTCCGTCACCAGGTTTTCCAGATCCTCCAGGATAGTATCATCCGCCTCCGGCATCGCCTGTAGGTAGAGACCGCCCGCGCCGGCCACATTCCCCCCGGTATCAAAATTAACACTGAGATTGAAGGCTGTGGGAATCTGTTCGGAGGTGAGGTAGTACCAGGCCAGATCCCGGGCGATGGAACCATAGTGCATTTCAACCTGCCCGGTAAAGGGTTGCTTGGCGTCTTCCAGAAAACGGGTAACCCGGATGAACCCGGCACCGAAATAGGGTGACAAGTTGAAACTCTCGGGCGGCGTGTCAAGTGGAATCGGTACCTGTTTCAGATGTCCGCGCACCTCGCCGAAAGCGTTGGCTTCCACCTCGAGACCTCGTATGGGACCGGAACATTCGATTTTCAACCCAACCCGGTCGCTGCCTTTAAGACCGGCGGTCATCAATCCCGCGCCAAGATAGGCATGGCCGAGTACAAGGGTTTCCAAGATACCCAGCTCGTGATTGGCGCGCATTTCATTCACCATCCGGGTTCCGTGCAGGATGGCGCCCCGGACCTGGCCCCCTGCCAATAAAAACCGGTGGATCCGATCCCTGGCACTGGCGAGGTGCTGTTCTTTCGGTGTATTTCCGTATGGCTGTTTTTTTATCATTTTCCAGGCTGCCCGCTCCCTTCATAATATGAACGAGTCTCTGTATCTAAGACCCCTGGTGCGGCCTGTCAATGCATCCTTACAGCCTAAATGCCAACGCATAAGACATTATTTGACAATTCGGGGGTTTGGGACATATCATAAACGTATCACCCATAGGGCAATTGCACGCACCCGGCGGCTAGCTGCCGGGAATCGCCCCCCGTAAAGAATTTTTCTATTTTAGATTCGCTCGCAAACCCTGCAGCTCCGGTAGCAGGATTTCCGCTGCGCGCCAACATGCTGCAGGCAATGCGCTCGCTGATCGGTTCAAAAATATCATGACGATCTATGACCTAACCGAGTTCTTGCGGCTCTCCTCGGCACTTAATTATAACCTGAGTGCTGCGTCGATGAACCGCTACAATGTCCTGCGGTTCATCCTGGGCGGCAAGTCGTTGCACAGCGATCGCCAAAAGGACAAAGAGCACAAGGCCATCGTCATGGATGCCCTCAATTACCTCTTCAGCGCCTACAGCCATAAACGCCAGCGCCTGGGCCCCATGGCCGTTCTCCACCCGCTACGCGCTTCGGCGGTGTATGCCAAGGCGCCCCGCTATCTCAATATCGTCGACATCCTGTCCGCCCTGCTGCATGATATCCTGGAAGATATCCGACCACTGGATTTTGAGAACCATGAATGGGAAAAGCTGGAAAGCATGCTGTATGAACTGCTGGGCAAGCTTGATCAGGACGACGAATGGCGCCTGATGGAGCGCCTGCAGGCGCTCACGCGATTTGAAAGTGAAACCTATTATCAATATATCGGCCGGTTGCTGGATCGGGCCAAAAACATCCCGGAACTCATCCAGATAAAACTGGCCGACCGTCTGGACAACACTCTCGACATGCGGATCGACATCGCCGACCCCATCGAAGGGATCGATTTCTTCGAGAACCTCTTCCAGATCTTGTTCGTCGAGAATTTTAAAGGGTTTGATCCGGAGTCCGACCATCCGCCCAGTGCCACCCTCAACGGTGCCAAGCGTCTCTATCAATTATTTAAAAATGCTGTCTTGCTGTCCATGATACGACAGAAAGATACACCCCCACGCGACAACTCCTCGCAACTCTTCTTCGAAGCGGTCAGCTCGGCCAGCCTCAAAGAAGCCCAGCGCACGTTCATGCACATCCTCGGCTACCACCACACAGACCTGGAACAGGCTCGTGTCCTCTTGCTCGATGCCATGGAGTATTGCTACAAAGGGCGTATCGATGCCATCACCAACGTTACCGAGGGGCAGACACTGGATGGCCTGTTTTCAACCTATTTCGGCCCCGTGCACAGCAAGACCCGCAATGAAAAGCTGGCCCTGCTGTATAACAACAAACCGTTGATGTTGGAGGCCTCGGTGGCATTTATCGTCATTTTCCTGAGTTTTCTCAATGATCCCGAATTTTATGTGAAAGGCATTACGACGGAAGGGATCTCTCCCGATTAATTCCTTATTAAAGCAAAGAACCGCGTGGATTGTATGGGTGGCCGGAAGTCACCGACCGTTCACCCTCCCCCGACCCCTCCGTCATGGGAGCAGAGCACGTAGGCGGGATGCAGCCGTAAAACCAAGGGTTGAATTTCTGATTCAGCAGGGTAGCAATCTTTCTCCTCCCCCTTGACGGGGGAGGTTGGGTGGGGGTGTGGTTTGGCCTACTTCGGTGTTGGTTGGAAAAGCTTACCAGTAAGTGGCTTCACCCTCCCCCAGCCCCTCCCGTCAAGGGAGGGGAGCATGTAGGTGTGATGCAGCAATATAGACGAGAGTCAATTTGATGATCTAGCGGGTTAGCAATCTTCCTCCTCCCCCTTGACGGGGGAGGCTGGGTGGGGGTGCTGGTGGGTGATAGGAGTTCATAAAAAAGAAAACAGCCAACCATGGCAAACACTAAAGTAAAACCATCGGCTCACCGACTTCCGCAGCCTTTTCAGGACCATAAAGCATCTCCACCAGTTTCAATGCAAATTCTATGGCAGTACCGGGGCCTCTACTTGTAATACAGTTCCCATCGACGACGACCCGGCTATCGATTCCTGTGTTGGGTGTAAGCTGATCCGCAAAACCGGGATGCGTGGTGGCTTGGCGGTTCTCAAGCAGCCCATGTGTCTGGAGAACGACTGCCGGGGCAGCGCAAATGGCCCCGAAGAAGCCACCCGCATCGGCCTGCTGTTTCAAAAGCTCGGTCAGATCGACCGAATCCCGCAGGTTCTCGGCGCCGGGGATACCGCCGGGCAAAGCAATCAAATCGAAGGCCTCCGCCTTGCAGTCCCCCAGCAATTTATCCGCCACGATCTTGACCCCCCGGGAACAGGTCACCTCTTTGTCTCCCACGGAAGCCACCACAACCTCGGCCCCGGCCCGGCGCAGGACGTCGATGATGCAAACCGCCTCTATCTCTTCGGTACCCTCGGCAATGGGCACCAGCACTTTTTTAGTCATGATATACACCAATTAGAAAGTTGAACGTTTTTGTTTTAGAATCGCCGTTGGGGGGGTATCACCCCTTTAAGATGCGACCCACCATTGAAAAATCAAATAGCGGGAAGTCCAGCTCCGCAGGGCGCCGAGCATCACAGGAAAGGGCGACCATAATTTAGCTTGGGGCGAAGTGCGTGTCTGAGCCCAGCGAGTTGTGCTGAGCGCGCCCTTTCCGAGAAGCGCAGGGCAGCCCGCAGGCCGCGTCTTATGGGCTCAACAAGTCAAGAACTTCGGTAACAAAAAGTTCAGAGACATAGGTGACACTTTTTATGGTTACCCTTTAACATTATTGGTTCTTTTACATCTTTGTTGATCCGAC
>Ga0126326_1000097_pt1 | contig 48819 bp, 40 predicted proteins | sample InaspJWI67metaG_FD_94485 | JGI IMG/M metagenome (GOLD analysis project Ga0126326, IMG submission 94485) | Marine gutless worms symbiont microbial communities from Oahu, Hawaii - Inanidrilus sp. 1 OAHU.JWI-67 metaG | ecosystem: Host-associated > Annelida > Digestive system > Unclassified | place... | reverse complement strand
TTATCCTGGTTCATGGGTGGTGTATCCTTTCCTTTTTAGTGTGGCCGGTTGACTGCTGCTAACAATCTACCGGTGGATACACCGCCTTTTCCTTTAAACACAACTTTTAAATATAACTCATCCACCAGCCGGGGCGGGGTATTCATCGATGCCGAATTCTGCGGCCAGATTCATTTGTGGTTTGCGGGATCGACCTGAAATGTCCAGAAGTTTTTGGCGTTCAACCAGGCCCTGCCTTTCGGGGATTGTCTCGGGCAGGTTTTTGGCGCTCAAAGGCCGCAGGATATAGCCGTCATATCCGGAATTTTTTTCAACATACCTCAGGGAGGGTTTGGTCTGGGACATGGGGCGCTGGCCGAGCACCTCACCGCTGAAAAGAAAATCAAATCCGTTCTCCGCCATCCATTTGCCTGCCATTTTAAACATCAAGGTATGACAGTCCATGCAGGGATTCATATGTTGTCCGTAGCCGCATGGCGGATTTTTCAGCATCTCCATGTACGGTTGGGTAATATTCTGAACGTTTAAGGGAATGCCTGTGGACCGGGAGGCGCGACGGGCTTTATCTGCGGAAAAGAACGGTGTTTCAAATGTGATCCATTCCACTTCGATGCCCTGCTTGCGAAGGATCAGACCGGCCAACATGCTGTCGAGGCCGCCGGAGCACAATCCGAGGGCGCGAACTTTGTTCCCCGTTGATTTCATAATCACCTGCAAAATCTCGAAGGTTAAAATTTCATTACGCGCTTCTTGACATTCACCGCAAAAGGGCTTTATATTCGCCAACCTGATCAAAGCGGTAACTGGACATTGTGCTTTTCCTGAGAATCCCCCAATGGCGAGACAAACCGGTTATGGAACCTGCCAAGCTAAGAAAGAGATCCGATAAGATACGGAAAATACTAAGGTCGCTTTATCCGGAAGTCAAGACCCAGCTTTATTGCCGCAATGCCTTTGAATTGTTGGTTGCAACGATCCTCTCGGCCCAGTGTACGGACAAGCAGGTAAATCGGGTAACCGCAGTGCTATTCAAGAAGTTCAGGACACCGCGGGATTTTGCCGAAGCATCTTTACAGCAGATCGAAACACTGATTCGTTCCACCGGGTTTTATCGCAATAAAGCCAAAAATATCAAAAACTGTGCCGCGGTGCTGTTGAATCATTACAGCGGCCGGGTTCCGGATTCCCTGGAAGAGCTGGTAAAGCTGCCCGGCGTCGGGCGCAAAACCGCCAACGTGGTCCTCGGTGCCGCATTTGGAATCCCGGGTGTTGTCGTGGATACTCATGTGGGAAGGATTACCCAGCGGCTCGGGCTCACCGAAAACAATGATCCGGTCAAGATTGAGTTCGACTTGATGAAAATCCTTCCCAAAAGCGACTGGAGCGATTTTACGCTGCGCCTTATCTATTTCGGACGGGAATATTGCACGGCCCGTAAACCGAAATGCCCAGACTGTCCCCTGCTTGAACTTTGCCCGTGGCCGGGTAAAACAGAAGCTTGAACTTGAGCTCTGCAAAGTCACACGAAGCTGCGGGACTGAAATCCCAAATTCCAAACATCAAAAAACAATCATATTCCAATTTTAAAAAACCACACCCCGCTGAGGCAACCCAATGCCAGGGCAGGCTGCGGTGCGGCATAGCTGAACCCTTCGGTTCATAGCCTTTTAATGGTTAGTAAGTGTTTGTATCGGTCATTATAAATATATAGTAAAAAATATATTGACATATAATAACATCATCTGTATGCCTTGATGCGCAGTGCTGCACCATAGCCGAACGGCAGGTTCTTTTTCTTATACCGGGCCGATTCCAGATTCAATCATTATATCAGAGAGGATTTCGCCATGAAAAGATTGATGTCCACCAGAGAAGTGGCAAAGTTTCTCGATGTGAATGAGAAAATGGTTTATTCCCTGGTGTCGGAAAAAGGGCTGCCGGCCACCAAGGTCACCGGCAAATGGCTATTTCCGCGTCACCTGGTAGATCAGTGGATTGAAGCGCACACGATCAACTACCCTGAAAGTGCTGTGCACTTGCCATCCTACCAGGGATTACTTGTAATTACCGGCAGTAACGATCCGCTGCTGGACAAGGCGATTTCAGTATTCAACATACTGCATGCCGATCACGTGGCCGTGTTCGGCAATCTCGGGAGTATGGGCGGTTTGCAGGCGTTGCGACGCGGCCTTTGCCACATTGCTACCAGCCATCTTCTCCAGGATAACGAGGATGAATACAATTTTGATTTTGCCGTCAAAGAGCTCGACAAAATGCCGGCCGTGGTAAATTTTTGCCGGCGTGAGCAGGGCCTGCTGGTTCAAAAAGGCAATCCCCGAAAGATCAGTTCGGTGGCCGATTTCGGACAATCGGGAATTACGATCGTTAACCGGGCCCTGGGTACCGGCACCCGACTGCTGCTCGATCGCGAACTTAAAAAAGCCGGAATCAAGGGAGAGCAGGTTACCGGTTACACCACCGAAGTACAGCGGCATCTGGATGTGGGGCTGGAAATTTTGTCCGGCCGGGCGGACGCGGGACCGGGAATCCGGGCCGTGGCTGATCTTCTCGAACTTGGTTTCATTCCACTGCGCTGGGAACGCTACGATTTGATGATAGCCAAAGAGCGGTTTTTCGATGAGGGCATTCAGCACTTCCTGGGACTGCTGCACGAAAAGAAGTTCAGAAAACTGGCCGATTCGATGGCGGGCTATGGTTTGAAATATACCGGTAAGATGGTTTATCCGGAAATGGCCGGGAAAAAATAGCGCCCGGGCGCAACCTGCTGATAAAACGAAACAGGTATTGGGCAATTAGGTTATAGGTAATGGGTTATCGGTGCAAGGTTAAGGAATTTTATCGGATTTTAGGCTTTTCCATCATGAGGAGGGAGGAGATGAAAAGAGTATTATCGGCGGCGATGGTTATTATTCTGGCTCTGTGCTTTTTGCCCGGTTTTGCCGGGGGTGCGGATAAAATTCTGAAAATGTCCACGACCACGAGCACTCAGGCATCCGGGCTGCTCGATCAATTGCTGCCGGTCCTTGAAAAGGATACGGGAATCAAGGTCAAGGTGATTGCCAAAGGAACCGGGGCTGCCATCAGAGACGGTATGGACGGTAACGTGGATATGATATTCGTGCATGCCAGAGCCCGGGAGGATAAATTTGTGCGGGAAGGATACGGCACCAAACGTTACGCCGTGATGCACAATGATTTTGTTATTCTGGGGGCGGACGCCGATCCGGCCGGGATCAAAGGTTTGAATGACGCTGCCACGGCCCTGAAAAAAATAGCCGCGACAGAAAAAATTTTCGTATCCCGCGGAGATGACAGCGGTACGCATACCAAGGAGCAAATCCTCTGGCAGGCGACCGGATTGCCTTTGGAAAATGAAACAACTTTCATCGTAAAGAAGGGCAAAAAGCGCTCGATCCGATTTTTGCATCCACAGGGACTCGGCACGTGGTATCTTTCCATCGGCCAGGGCATGGGTAAAACAATCACTTTCGCCGATGAGAAGGGGGCCTATACCCTTGCCGACCGCGGGACGTACCTAAAGTATAAATACGGCCGGGACGTGCCCATCGATCTGCAAGTTCTATGTGATGGCGACCCGCTGCTGAGCAATCCATACGGGGTCATTCCGATTGATCCCAAAAAACATCCACATGTAAAGCATGAACTGGCCAAAGAATTTGCACTGTGGCTGGTCTCGGAAAGAGGGCAAACGATTATTAGAAACTACCGACTGCTCGGCAAGCAGCTGTTTTACCCCGACGCAATTCCCTGATGGTCGGTTGAGCCGGTTGGGCCGGTTGAGCCCGTTGGGCCGGTTGGGTCGGTTGAGTCCCGCAATGCGGAATTGAACCGGCTGAATACCTATATTTTAGAATTTGATGTGAAGTTCCGACTCGCGGGGCTGAAGACTTTCTCATAATAATACTATGTAAAGTACTATTTTGCGAGAATAACTCCCCTGTGGCCAGTTATTCCGCTTGAGCGTTTTTTCCATCATGACATATAGTTAATGAAATTTTACGGGCTCAACGGGCCCAACCGACTCAACGGGCTCAACCGACAAACGGGCCTAACCGGCTAACGGGCCCAACCGGCTCAACGGGCTAAACGGGCCCAACCGGCTCAACCACAATTCACTATGGACTTATTAATCGACAGCTTCGTCTCTGCAATCCTGCTCGTAGCATCTTTGGACCCTGAAATGCTCGACGTTATCGGGGTGTCTTTGAAGGTGAGCTGCGCATCGACGATCATCGCCGGTTTCATCGGCGTACCGCTGGGCTTTATGATCGCGTTCGGCGAGTTTACCGGTAAACGCATGGTAATCACGGTGCTGAACACCTTGCTGGCACTTCCGACCGTGGTCATCGGCCTGTTTGTTTATGCCTTTATCTCCCGCAGGGGTATTTTGGGGATGTTCGATCTTCTGTATACCCAAAAAGCGATTATTTTAGGCCAGGTGCTGCTGATCATTCCCGTGGTTGCCGTGTTTACGATCGCGGCTATCAGCCGAATCGACCAGCGCTATCGCAAAACAGCCATGACCCTGGGTGCCAATCGCCGGCAGACGGCCTGGGTGGTATTCAGAGAAGCCCGCTTCGGTATTGTGGCCGCCGTCATTGCCGCCTTCGGCCGGGTCATCGCCGAAGTGGGAATCAGCATGATGCTCGGGGGCAATATTAAAGGATATACCCGCACCATGACCACCGCTATGGCACTGGAATACGACAAAGGCGCCTTTACCCTGGCAGTGGCCCTGGGTATCGTGCTGCTGGTGATTAGTTTCGGTATGAACCTGATGTTTCACTTTTTTCAGGGAAGGACGCGCGACTAATGCTGTATGAAATATCACAGCTGATAAAGGTTTACGGCACCCGAACCGTATTGGACATCCCTTTGCTGGAAATCGAAAAAGGCCGCATTTACGCCCTGTTGGGACCGAACGGTGCCGGCAAAACGACACTGCTCAATATCCTTGCCTTTTTGGATCCTCCCACCAGCGGCAGGATTTTCTTCCGCTCGCAACCCGTACATCAACCGGGGACAGACCTGCAGGCCCTGCGCAAATCCGTGGTGATGGTCGACCAGCATCCCATCCTGTTTACGACAACCGTCTACCGCAACCTGGAGTTCGGATTGAAGATTCGGGGGTGGTCCACAAAAGAGCGGGATCGGATCATCGCTGAATCCCTGGATCTTGTCGGGATGCGCGACTTTGCCGGGGCGCCGGCCCATCGGCTTTCCGGAGGTGAGACCCAGCGGGTGGCGCTGGCACGTGCCCTGGCCCTCTCCCCGGATGTTTTTCTATGCGACGAACCCACATCCGGTGTAGATGTGGAAAATCGGCATATCATCGTCGAGATTCTGAAGACGATTAATGCAGAAAAAAAAATCAGTGTCGTTTTCACGACCCATGACCGCTCCCAGGCAAATGCGCTGGCCCAGGACATTCTCGTTCTGAATCGCGGCCGACTGATACCGGCGGCGTTCGAAAATATTGTAAGCGGGACGATTGAACAGGCGAATCTTTCCGGATACCGGTTCGTCCTTCAGAACGGAATGGCTTTCGATGTTCCCGCAAGTCAAGTGAAAGGAAGGTCGGGCAGCGCAAGGGCTTTCTTGGATCCGGCCGGTATTGAAATTTTAAAAATGGAAGAAAATGTCAACCGGCCAGATGCAATCAGTGGACGGATTGCGAGCATTACAGCCGAAAATGAGAAAATCAGACTGGTAGTCGATTCAGGCGTATCAATCAACATATTGCTGTCCGTAGATGAATACCGGTCCGTGAAAGTAATGGTCGGTGATAAGGTCAAGGTGGTGACTGCACCCGGATCCGTTCACATACTTTAATCAAAAAAAATCCAAAAAAGATGATACGCCCGCTTGCCTGACACCCCAGTTGTTTTCCTTCTTTAAATAGACGGTTTCATTGACAAATATTCACAACTTTGAGAAAGATCAAGGTTGGAAAATACCTTGTGGAGCATTTTTGGGGCGGAAGGGCTGCTGAAGATGATCAATCGATATTGCAGGCAGCAGTGCTGTGGAATAAGTATCGTTCGGGAGCAATGATATGAAACTCAAATATAAGGTGATGTTGTTATACATCAGTGTCAGTATATTCATTATAGCATTGTTGGGAACTTTTCTTTCGTCTAAGCTAAAGGAAGAAAAATTTGCCGCCCTCTACAATGATTTTCAGAATCAACTGGCGCATATTGATTTCGCATTGACAGGGCTTTTCAAAGGCGTCGAAGCGGATTTGGCGGCCATAACCACCAGCGAGATTGTTCGATCGAGAAATGATGAAAATTTTACGAACTTCACAGATGCCGATCCGGCAACCTTCAATTACAGCATCGGAGAGCTGGAACAAACGATCATTACCCTATTCAATAATTATAGAAAAACTCACGTTTACGTAAATTCCGTATATATGGGCCGGGAAAACGGCGGTTTTGTTCGATCTCATAAAAGGAATCGGCCGACGAAATATGACCCCAGACTCAGACCCTGGTATGTCTTGGGCAATGAAAATCCGGGGAAATTCATGAAGACCAATCCCTATCGATCGCTCACGTCACCCGATGTCAATGTCGGCATCGTGACCGCTTTGCTAGATGTGACCGGTAAGGTTTACGGCGTCGTGGGTATCGACATTACCCTTGCCGATCTAACCGCTTACATTGAAAACGTCAAAGTCGGTCACAGAGGGCACATGGTGCTGCTTGATCAAAAAGGTATCGTGCTCGCCAGTCGTAGGAAGGATACGCACCAGCAGTACATTCATTCCGTCTACAAAACCGACCGGCAGACAATTCTTCAAAACCAGCAGGGTTACACGATATTTACAAAAGACTCGGAAAAAGAGTACTTCTTTTTTTATACATCTCCTGAACTGGGCTGGAAACTCGGTATGGTTATTCCGGTTGGTGAAATCGACAACGAAGTCCGGGGTGCGGTCAACCGGATCCTCTTATATCTCTGCCTGGCACTGCTGATGCTCAGTGTGCTTACCCTGTTGGCTTTGCAGCGATTTGTGATCAGCCCTTTGAAGAAGCTTAACAAGGGAACCGGCCTCATCGCCCGCACAGGCAAGCTGGATCACCATATAGAAATTCGATCCGGCGACGAGATTGGACATCTGGCTCAATCCTTTAACGAGATGATGGATAGCATCCACCATGCAGACGTTGCCTTGAAAGCATCCGAAAAAGAATTGAAAAACCATCGAGACAATTTGGAAGAGATTGTCGCAGAGCGAACAGAAGACTTGGAAAATTCCAAAAAACGCCTGGCGCAGATTATTGATTTTTTGCCGGATCCAACCTGGGTGATCGACAACGACGGGCAGGTGGTGGCCTGGAACAAGGCGATCGAGAAGCTCACCGGTAAAAAAGCGGCCGATATGCTCGGTAAAGGCGATTATGAATACTCGCTGGCTTTTTACGACGAACGCCGACCTGTTATGATCGATTTGGTTCGTGACTGGAATCCAGAATTCGAAAACAAATATATCGCTGTCAAAAAAGACGGCGAGAACCTGATATCCGAATCCCATCACCCGAATCTTGGCGAGGACGGGAAGTATCTATCCGGTATTGCCGGGTTGCTTTACGATGCAACCGGCACAGCCACAGGGGCCATCGAGTCGATTCGCGATATTACCGATCTCAAACGCATGGAGGCGGAATTGATCCAGGCCAAACAAGCTGCCGACGCAGCCAACCAGGCCAAAGGCGATTTTCTGGCCAACATGAGCCATGAGATCCGCACCCCGATGAACGCGGTCATCGGTATGACGCACCTGGCCCTGAAGACCGATCTAACGCCCAAACAGAAGGAATACTTGATCAAAATCCAATCATCGGCCAACTCCCTGCTTGGGATAATCAACGACATTCTGGATTTTTCCAAAATCGAGGCGGGCAAGCTGGATATGGAAGCCGTGGATTTTAATCTGGATGAGGTCCTGGACAAACTGGCCCACTTGATCACGGTCAAAGCCCGCGAAAAGGAAAATCTCGAAGTGCTCTTTGCCACGGCCGGCAATGTACCGCGGATTCTGGTGGGCGATTCCTTAAGGCTGGGGCAGATTCTCATCAACCTGGCCAACAACGCTGTCAAGTTCACCGACTCAGGGGAGATCGTCGTCTCTACCGAACTGGTCAACAAGAACCCAGACAGTGTCACTTTAAAGTTTTCAGTCAGCGATACCGGCATCGGGTTGACCCGAGAGCAAAAGGCCAGGCTCTTTCAATCCTTTACCCAGGCCGACAACTCCACAACCCGTAAATACGGCGGAACCGGTTTGGGGTTGACGATCTGCAAGTGTCTGACGGAAATGATGGGCGGCAGAATCTGGGTCTTAAGCGAGCCGGGCAAAGGCAGCACATTCAGCTTTACGGCCGATTTCGGCCGGACCCGGGAAAAGGCGCGCAAGCAGAAAACACCCCCAACCGACCTGCGGGGTATAAAAGTGCTCGTAGTGGACGACAATGCCACCTCGCGGGAAATTTTAAGAGATCTGCTGGAATCCTTTTCCTTTGAAGTTTCGCTTGCCGCTTCCGGAGAAGAAGGTTTGAGTGAACTGGAAAGAGCATGCGATGATCAACCTTTTGAACTGGTGGTAATGGACTGGAAAATGCCGGGCATGGACGGGATCGAGGCATCCAGACGCATCAAAACCAACACTCGCCTCAGCAAAGTTCCTGCCATTGTCCTGGTGACTGCTTACGGTCGGGAGGAAATCATGCAGCAGGCGGAGGCTGCCGGTCTTGATGGATTTTTACTCAAACCGGTGAGCCCGTCGGTTCTCTTCGATACTATCATGCAGGCCTTTGGAAAAGATGTATCACCGGAAATTATAACCGGTGAAAAAAAAGATAAGACATCAGGCGCACTGAAGATTATCCAGGGCGCCCACCTGCTGCTGGTCGAAGACAACGAAATCAACCAACAGGTTGCACGGGAAATCCTGGAAAATGCTGGCCTCAAGGTTTCGGTGGCTCAAAACGGTGAGGAAGCAATCGCATCGCTAAATGAAAACAGATACGATGCGGTACTCATGGATGTTCAGATGCCGGTGATGGACGGTTACACCGCCACCCGCCGGCTCCGAAATGATCCGCGTTTTAAAGACCTACCGATTATTGCCATGACCGCCCATGCCATGGCCGGCGATAAGGAAAAAAGCCTGGCAGCCGGTATGAACGATCATGTGACCAAACCCATCGATCCGGATAACCTTTTCATAACGCTTTCGGTATGGATTCGTCCGCGTGAAGCACCTCCGGAATTGCCACCACCGGGAATAGATGCACAACCATCACAGACAGGCATGCCCCTGGGGGAAAGAGAAATATTTCCGGATGCCATACCGGGAATTAATCTTGACGAAGGTTTACAGCGCCTGCGGGGAAATAAAAAATTATATCGAAAGCTGCTGTTGAATTTTGCCGCCGATTATGCCCACAGAGCCGATGAGATCAGAGAAGCCTTAAACGTCGAAGACGTGGAGAGCGCACGCAGCCTGGTCCACGGTCTCAAGGGGGTGGCTGGCAATCTGGCCGCAGCCGATTTGCAAACGGCAGCAGCGGAGCTTGAGGCGCTGTTCAAAAATGCCATCGGCGGCGATGATCTGCCGGCAGAGGTTATGGCTCAAGTACTCTCGGTCCTGAAAGAGAATCTCAAGCTGGTTACAGATGCGATTGGTGCGCTCGGCCCGGCTGAGGAAAAAATCCTACAACCATCTGCAGATCAAATTAATGCCATACCCCCGGGGTTTGCAAAAGATGCCGCCGGAAGATTGCGGGATGCAGCCGGGATGGGCGACATCACGGAGCTGGCTGCCATTGCCGACGAACTGAAATCAACTTCGGGAATCCTTGTGCCGTATAGTGAAAAGATCACCCAGCTCGCAAATGATTTTGAATTTGAAGCAATCATGGAGATTGCAGATCGACTGGCAAGGACAAAGGACAGATAGAAGGAACCTCAAGATGAACCCTTCCATACATACGCACGCAACAACGGATACAATCTTACTCGTCGACGACAACACCACCAACCTGCAGATACTGCGCGAAACGCTGGACGGACAGGGTTACAAACTGCTAGTGGCAAAAAATGGGCCGGGTGCGCTGGCAATAGCCCACAAAGCATTGCCCGATCTGATTCTACTGGACATCATGATGCCGAAAATGGACGGCTATGAGGTGTGTGAGAAGCTAAAAGAAGATGAAAAAACAAAGCACATTCCAGTTGTCTTTATCACCGCCATGACGGCCGACGAAGATGAAGCCAGAGGGCTTGCCCTGGGTGCAGTGGATTACATCACCAAACCGATCATTCCGGAACTTGTCCGGGCGCGGGTGCGCAATCACCTGGAGTTGAAACGTCACCGCGATCATCTGCAAGCGCTGGTGAAGGAACGGACGCAAGCGCTGGCGCTGACCCAGGCCGTCATGATCGAAAGTCTGGCCACCCTGGCCGAATACCGGGACCCGGAAACGGGCGGCCATATCAAACGGACCCAGAACTATGTCAAAGCTCTGGCCATGCACCTCAAGGACCATCCCCGCTTTCGCACTGAGCTCAACGATGAGGCTATCGAGTTGCTGTATCTTTCGGCACCGCTGCATGATGTGGGCAAGGTCGGCGTGCAGGATCATATCCTTTTGAAACATGGCAATTTGACCGATGAAGAATTCGAAGAAATGAAAAAACACACCACAAAAGGCCATGAGGCTTTGCACATTACTGAAAAGAAACTGGGGGGAAGCACATTCCTGCATTGTGCACGCCAAATTGCCTATACCCACCAGGAAAAATGGGACGGCAGCGGATACCCGCAGGGTTTGAAGGGCGATGACATACCGGTGCCCGGCCGTTTGATGGCCTTGGCCGATGTATACGACGCTTTGATCAGTAAACGGGTGTATAAACCGCCCATGACCCATGAAGAGGCGGCCGAAATCATCGTAAAGGGCAAGGGCCTGCATTTTGATCCGGATGTGGTGGATGCTTTTCTGTCCCTGGAGAATACCTTTCGCAACATTGCGCTGACATACGCTGACTTCGATGAGGAGCGTGAAATGCTGTCCGCCGGAAAACAGGACCGCAAGGAAGGTACAAAACGTATTGATAACATACTGGTGGTGGACGATAACCAGATCAACCGTGAGATCATGCAGAGCCAGCTGGCTTCCATGGGATACCGGGTGGATACCGCTGTTGATGGAATGGAAGCCCTGGAAAAGTATAAAAAAAATACCTATGATGTCATATTGACCGATATCGATATGCCGGAGATGGACGGCTATTCCTTGACTAAAGAAATTCGCCGGCTGGAAAAAGTTTCTGGAGGATCGATACCCATATTTGCAATCACTGCCAGTGATTACAACTTGACCGAAAAAAGGGCACATTCTCTTGGATTTAACGGCTATATGCTCAAACCACTGGAGCCGGAGGTCTTCGAAAAGAAGATAACCGATCTGGCATCGCTCGGGCGAGGGGCGGATTTCTGATTTTCAAATCCGGAAATAGACGAAAATCCCGATCGTCAATCCACACATTCTGTCCATAGTCAAACCAGCCAAACGCCGCTAAGGGCTCACTCAATAATAAATTCACATTTTATACGCCGATGCATCACAATATTTTATATATGCTGATGCATCCCGTCTGGCTGCGTTGCGAAAACTCGGAATATCTCTATATTCCTGACTTATCGCGCCTTGCCCGACGGGCGCCTCAACGCCTAAAATTGTGAATTTATTTTTTTGTTGACGAGGCCCCGTACGTTCGTGATATGGGCCTGAGTTCGTTCTCGATTTTTGAACAAACAACCTGCAGTATTTTTGTATGGACACATTACTGGTCCGTCGCGGATTTTCTTAGATTCACCATGGATAACGGTTATAGCCATTGTCAATAACATATTCCGATTGGCAGAGGAGTATAAAATCATAGAAATCCCCCTGTCCCTTTTCGAAAAGGTGGGACAGGGGGGGATTTAGAACCTGGTCAAATGGTACATATTTATGACAATCACTATATTTACCTTAAACTAGATGATGCCCTTTAATACTTGGAAAAATCTGGGGGGCTTCGTTCAATTTACTAAATGATTTAAAAGGAGAAATATTATGAAAAAAGCAACTCTGATTTTGGTACTTGTATCGACGCTGACGCTTGTTCTTGTTACTGTAGCTCCGGCCGGCGAAGTAATGGATCGAATCCTGAAAAAAGGCGAACTGGTGGTGGGCATTACCGGCAATCAACCGCCCCTGAACGCAAAAACCAAATCAGGAAAGATTATTGGATTTGATGCCGATCTGGCAGAATTGATTGCAGCAAATATGGGCGTAAAGATAAAATTTGCCAGCATGCCTTTTGCCGAACTGCTTCCGGCCATAGAAAAAGGCAAAGTGGACATGATCATTTCCGGAATGACCATGATGCCCCAGCGTAACCTGAAGGTGGCTTTTGTCGGCCCCTATTTTGTTTCCGGCAAGGGCATTCTGACCAAAGCGCAACACATTGCGGCCTTGCAGGCTGCCGATGGTCTGGACAAGCCGGATTTCAAAGTAGCTGCCCTTAAAGGATCGACCAGCCAGCTGTTTGTAGAAAGAACTGCTCCCAGGGCTAAACTGTTGACAACCGCCAACTATGATGAAGCGATTGACATGCTTTTGCAGAATAAAATCGATGCAGTGGTCGCCGATTACCCCTTTTGTGGTTTTTCAGCCTTCAGATACCGTGACAAAGGACTGATGGCCGGAAAATCAAAGCTCACTTTTGAACCTCTGGGCATAGCCGTACCTGAAGACACGCTGCTACTCAACTTGGGACAGAATTATTTAATACTGCTTGAAGGCAGCGGGGCCCTAAAAGCCGTCGGTGAACGCTGGTTTAATGATGCATCCTGGATTAAAGAGCTACCGTAATTTTATCACCCACATCCGAAACAATGTTTCAAGTATAACCGGACTTAGTCCATCGATTCATAAATACGATACCGTATTAATTCACTCAGGACTTAGTGCTGAGTGAGCAATATTAGTGATTTTCTATCCAAGCATACGTAACCGTAATTGCGAATCGAAGCACTTAGCAAAAGGATCTGCTCTTGATTCTTGTATTGAAAGTATTACTTTTCAATTCATACAAGAGCCTGGGGCAGATCCTTTAATATCTAATATCTGCTGTCACGGCCTGCCATTACCAATAAGCCGGAGAGTGCATCCGATCCTGCGAGAATCTTAGCTAGAAACTCAAATTGCACATGTCGCAAGTTCTCAAATACTTACCTGTCCGGTTCCTCATCGAAATCATCATTGAAATGGCTAATTCGAACAATTGAGGTAATAAAGTGTCTGTTCAAGCAACCATCACCATTGTCATTCTGGCCATCACATTTGTACTCTTAATCAAAAGCAAGATTTCACCGGTTGCAGTCTTCGTGGGTGCCTTGACCCTGACGATCACCTTTCGCCTTGCACCTCTGGATCAAAGCCTGAAGGGGTTTTCAAATCCCGGCATGCTCACAGTGGGTGTGCTGCTAATGGTTGCCGCCGGCATGTATCGTACCGGTGCCATTACGCTGATCACTGAAAAACTGATTGGTCGACCGAAGAGCATTATCTCCGCCCAGTTGAGAATTTTGCCCCCTGTCGCCGTCGGCAGTGCCTTTTTGAATAACACACCGCTGGTGGCCATGTTCATTCCGGTCATACGAGATCTGGCAAAAACCTGTGGGCTGGCGGCCAGGCAACTTTACATTCCATTGAGTTTTGCATCGATTCTCGGGGGCACCTGTACATTAATCGGGACATCCACCAATCTGGTGGTGGCTGGAATGGTCATCGACCTGCTGTCTCAAAATGCTCCGGACACCCCTCCTCTAAGAGAAATCGGCATGTTCGATCTAACCTATGTCGGATTGCCCGCCACCCTGGCAGGCATCGCTTTCATGATGTTGACCAGCCGGTTTTTCCTGCCCGGAAAGGAGGAAATTAAAAGGATTGATAAAAACCAACGTCTTTATGGGGCCGAATTCGAGGTCCCCGAGAGTTCTCCACTGATAGGAAAAACTCTGGATATGATGGGATTTGTAAGCCCGATCGGTTTTACGCTTTCAGAAATAAAAAGGAAAAAGGTGTCTCTGACTAATCTGGATGTTTACGAGAAACTCCAGGCCGGTGATATTCTGGTCTTTTCTGCCGGGAAGGAAGCCATCATCGATTTATGGGCTACGGAAGGTCTCGAGCCGATTCATGGATCCCGTGTACGGGAGATTTCCGCTGAACGGTTTTCGCATCGGTTGGTTGAAGTTGTTGTTTCTCGAAGGTCCTCGGCCATCGGGAGAAAAATCAAAGAATTCCCCTTAAGGAAAGATGAAGTCAAAGCCGCAATCGTCGGTATCTCCCGGGGAGGACAACCGGTTGAAGGGGCAATGTCCCAGGTGCGTATCAAAGCCGGAGATATTGGGATTGTAGAGGTGGATGAACCGTTTTTCCAAGAAAATCTTCGAGAAGTGGAATTTGCCATGGTCAGGCGCCTGACCGGGGCGCGGATCAAACGCTACGATCGGGCCATCACCGCTTCTTCGATCACCATTGCCATGGTCGTTGTGGTATCTTTCGGCTGGATGACGATGCTCAACGCAGCTTTGCTGGCCACCGGAGCGATGATTGCAACCGGATGCCTGACGCTGCGTGCCGCCGGCCGGAGTGTGGATTTTAAAACGCTGACCATTATTGCCAGCGCTATTGGTCTGGAAGCGGCGGTGACCGGCAGCGGACTGTCCGATGCAGCCGCCGACCTGCTAACCCGAATAGGTGGTAATAATGCTTATATTGCCCTCACAGTGGTCTTCCTGGGATGCATTATCATGGACACGATGATCACCAATGTGGCCTCCGCTGTTTTTATGTTCCCCATCGCCATGGCCATGGCCGCAAACCTTGGCCTAAACGGAATGCCCTTCGCCATCATAGTGATGGTGGGTGCTTCCTGCAGTTTTATCTCACCCATGGGATACCAGACCAACCTGATGGTTTACGGGCCTGGACGATATAAATTTACCGATTTTGTTAAAATCGGTGTACCCATGACATGTGTGGTCGGCGTCATCACAATTTTTCTTGCACCCATCTTCTGGCCGTTTTAATCAAACTTAGAAATCCTGTTACCCTGGGCCATGTCAAAGCAACTGGCTATGCAGTATACAAATGTCGTGTAGTATTGGAATACTGGAGTATTGGATTATTGGATTCGTATTGATGCGATCTTTATCAATAGGCTCAATCCCGCAAGGCGGGACTTCATATCAAATTCAAAAATAAAGGTATTAAGCAGGCTCAATCCCGCCGCGGCGGGACAGGCACGGCTCAACGGGCACAACCGGCTCAACTTACAAGACGGAGTAACAGTCATGAAATCTAAAACAACGGTAGAAGAAAAAGCTCTGAAGAGATCGATGATCGGTGCCTTTATCCTGGCTATATGGGGTGTGACAATGGCCTGGGTGTCCGATTCCAGCGCGGTTATGCTCGATGGGATGTTTAACCTGATCTCCGGCATTGTCTCTTTTTTCTCCATTCAAGTCACCCGACTGGTTTCCGGAAAAGAAACCCGCGAATTTCCCCTGGGATATTATGCGTTCGAGTCTTTGATTCTATTCATCAAGGGCGCCTCCATTTTAATCTTGCTGTTGATGGCTTTGTATACCAGTCTGGAAGTCATGCTTTCCGGTGGGCGTGAACCGGCCCTTGGATTGATGACGATATATGTAGCCCTGGCGGTGACCGGGTGCCTGATACTATACGGGATTTCTAAAAGCAGTCTCAAAAAATCCGGTTCGGAAATATTGGAAGCAGAGACCAGCGCCTGGCTGGTCAACGCCGTGGTTACTGGCGCCATAGGGATCGCCTTTGGCGTTACTTTACTGATTCAGCAAACAGCGTTTGGATGGATAGCCCGCTATGTGGATCAGATTCTGGTAATTTTTTTGAGCATCCTTTTTGTCAAAGAACCACTGTTATTTATGAAGAACGGCCTCAGTGAACTTCTCCTGGCCGCTCCTCAGGTCGCATTTACCAAGCCATATGAAGAAAAACTGCTATCCATGAAAGATGAGTTGGGTGCCAGAAATATGGCATTGGAAATAATGAAGACCGGGCAGCGTATGTGGGTGACAGTAAAATTTGATCCTGAAGATGATGCTATCCAAATGAATGAATTGATGCGTTTGAAAGAAAAACTCAGTGCGGCTGCAAAAGAAGTCTACGAGAATACCTGGACGGAAGTCCTGCTGGAAAGAACCTGAATAGAAACATATGCCAATCGGAACCATGGCCATCAGGCTTCTTTATCCGGGGAGAAACTATGAAAACTAATTTTAAATTAGATTTGTAATTTCTTTGACTTTAAGGCATAGGCAACGAAGATACCGATGATGAATCCTACCGCAAGATTGCTGGCAAGGGTGATCCCCAGCATCATCAGGGCCACGAACAGTTCTTTTCTGTCTTTCAGGTCAAGGATGGTCAGTGCCAGCTGGCTCCCGGCAAACAGCAGCAAAACCCCCAGGATGGACATGGGGATCAGATAAAGAATGGCCAGGATATGGGCTCCGAAAAAGACGACCAGCAGGGTAAAGATGGAACCGATGATCAGGTTCGAGCCGGCCGTACGCGCGCCGAAACGATAGTGAGCCGCCAGACCGCCGGCACCGTGACACAGTGGCATACCGCCCAGCAGGAAGCTGACGATATTAGCCAGCGCCATGCTGATGCAGGCGCCGCGATAGGTCACGCGCTTTGAATTCTTGCCAAAGTATTCCCGGGACAGATCGGCATAGGCAATGACCGCATTGCCAAGGGTCATTGGAATCTGTGGCAGGACAAGCAGCAACAGGGCCATGGTAAAGTCGGCCATGGCCGGAAACTCAAACGGTAGAATTTGGGGCAGATAAAGGCCGATGCGCAGCTGATCAAAGCCCTGGTGCGTACCAAACAGTATGCCGATGCCGATGCCGCACAGAACGATCACCAGGCCGGCCGGAATCTTTTTATTATCCAGCAGAAACAGGGTAAGGATTCCACCGACGCAGCCAATGATGATGCCCAGCGGTAGAATTCCGATGCTTTGAATGGTCAGGTAAGGTTCGGCCACCTGTTTAAGCATCTGGAATTTGGATGTGCCGATCATAAATTTCACACCCTGGGCCATCAATAAAACCCCGGTCGAAAGCTGCACACCTCTGACAGTCGGTTTGGGGGTGTATCTGCCGATCAGGTCCATGGCGCCAGTGACGCCGATGATTAGCAGCACGACCGCCATCAATAATCCGGAAGCCAGAATCTGAGAGGAACTTAATCCCATGGCGATGGCATAAGCCCCGATGACTTTCATGGGCTGGACCGGAACCGTGACACCGAAATAGACGCCGGATAATATGAAGTACAGGCCGATGGTAAAAAAAAGACCGACAGGATTCATGCCGTTGATAAGTATCATACCGATGGCCAGGGGCAGAAGGGTGCCCAGATCACCGAGAGAGCCAGCCAATTCGAGCCGGTCGAATTTATAGCGTGGTTGCATTAGCCATCACCCCTGAGGTAGTTGGTCTGATTCTTAACATGCGTTCTATGCCATCGTTCATTAATTTGTCAAACTTCTTCATCAGCTTGCCGCAAATCAATGGCAATTACGATGCGCTTGCATCCGGGGTAAATATGACTTAATGTTTCAGGAAGCAAGAATCGAATGATTGAGACCTTTATAATGGTTGTTAGAATAATGTTCCGTCATCCAATTGGTTTGGATCTTGACGTTTAGCCGGTTAGTGATATTGGATAGGTATGTTGAGGTCTGAAATATAAATTTTGGATGCTCTATAATTTTCTTTTATAAAATCTCGCGCAAAGACGCAAAGGCGCCAAGTTTATAAAAAATAAGAAACTGGGATTATTAAAAATATACTTTGCGACTTTGCGTCTTTGCGTGAAAACCAATCATCGTTAATCGACATTATTAACCCCCGTTCCAAACGGAACGATATCTTGAAAAATGCTATAATCTCGAAAGGAGGGAAAAATGTCAGACGTAGTTCACAGATCAAACATAACGATCACCAGGGAAAAGGGCCCGACCCGCAAGGCTGAAATTGAGGATTATCATGAACCTGTCTACTATGGCGTGCATGGCGGTATCAAGAAGTTTTACGGGGTAGATCCCGAGGAGGAGCACGCGGCAACCCTTGACCACATCGTCGGCGCCGTGGGTGGCTGAATGATGGGCACACTGGCCGGGGTTCTGGCCGGAAAAAAGATCAGGACGTTTCAGGATCGATACAAGGCAACGGTTTCGGGTGATATCGAAGCTGTGGACGGCGTGCTGAAGATCGTGCGGATTCATGTACATTACTACCTCAAAGCCCCACAAGAAAAACATCAGGCGGCCCGCGAGGCGCTGGACAATTACATCACCCGCTGCCCGGCAGCCCAGAGTGTGATCGGCTGCATCGATATTAATCATGAGTTGACTATTGAAGAGTTTGACGGATAATTGCGCAGCTTTACCGATAAGTTCCGCTCGATACGCTGACCATATGTTGCAGATTCTGAGCCGAAGCGGTTCGCGGGGCGGCCGGTGCGCCGGCCGCCAGGGCGATTTTCGACCGGAGTCGTCTCGGCTGGCGCCTCAAGATTTCGCCGGCTGACCAGCCAACCCGATACGGCCGGTGCGCATACAGCCATGCCAATCCGCAAAAGGCCGTATGCAAGCCGGCTGAGCACCCCGCCAGTAATGGTACCCGGCAAGATCGAAACGAAGCGTTTGTTGGAAGTGAAATCAGGGGAAAACTAAAGATGCTTGTTCATATATCCATCATAATAGGATTGCCTGTCTCCGCTGATCTGTAGCAGGCTTCCATAACTTCAAGAGTTTTGAGATAATCGGGCCCGTTGGTCTCAAATTCTTGACCGCTGAGCATGCAGTCGATGAAATGCCTCAGAGCGGCAAAGCAGCTGTCACCGGCAAAACCACGCAGTGGGTGGGTGTATCTGTGATGATAGGAGTCTTGTCCCAACTTTTTGATTATGAGATCGCCACATGAATCCATAATCAGGTGTCCTTCCGAGCCGTCGAGGCGCATAATCCCGAACGTTGTGCGGGGATCGCAGGTGTACAGGTTGACGCCGGTTTCGTTTTCATTGTAGCGGTTGGCATCCAGAATGACGGTCATACCTTTTTGAAAATTAAACAGAACCTGGCCGCTGTCTTCACCCCTGATAATCGGATTCAGCTGTTGCAGCTGGGCATAGACCTTCTCAATTTCGCCGAATAGAAATCGAAAGGTGTCGATGAAGTGAACCCCGGTTTCAAAAATTAAAAGCTTTTCATAATCCCGGAAAAATGGTTGTCGATCCAGGTAGGCATCCTCGCCCCATCCATCCCCCATACGCATCTGGAAATATGCGGTGAACACCTCGCCAATCAAACCGGCATCTATGATCTTTTCTATTTCCCTATACCATGGTTGCCAGCGCCAGTTATCGTGCACCATGAAGCGAATTCGGTTTTCCTGAGCTAATCTAACAATCTGCCGGCTATCTTCCATTGAGGGTGCCAGCGGCTTCTGACAGACAATGCTGATATTTTTTTGAGCGGCAAATTGAACAATCGGCAGGTGGGTCGGCGGAGGGGTAATGATATCGACAAAGTCGGGCTGCTCTTTTTCGATCATCTCCCGGTAGTCTCCATAGTATTTTTGGATGCCATATTGTTTCATATGTGCTTCGGCTTTTGACCGATCGAGGTCACAGATAGCCGCCAGTTTTACTTCCGGTATCCGGTTCCAGGCATCAAAATGAAACTGACTGAAATATCCTGCTCCGATGCTGACACCTTTAAGGGTTTTCTTTTGAGTCATTTCTGTTTCCGTTGGTCGGTTGAGCCGGTTGAGCCGGTTTAGCCTGTTGAGCCCGTTGAGCCCGTTTCACCGATTCCCCGTTTCCCCGATTCTCCGTTTCAATAAACTCTTTCTCCCGCCTGAGTTTTACAACATTGGCGTATTGTTTTTGCTTTTGACATTTTTGATAGGATTTATAGACCATTTCTAGTCGTAATACCAGTGCACCGGCGATCTTCCGGCGACCGGCGAACGGAATGTTGCCAGGAAATCTCCCAGTAGACATCCCAGGTAAACCGTTTTCAAATCCTGGCCGCCGAACGCCAGGCTGGAAATGTTGCGCAGCTTTTTACTTTTGACATTGTCCAGATGTGGGCGGCCCATGTTTCCGCCGATATACGCTTTCTCGACATATTCTACATGTCCTGGATCCAGATCTTCCAGTACAGTGTGCTGACGACCGTCGGGTGTGATCCGGATAACCCGGTTGCTGACAATGCTGGTCACCCAGATAGCACCTTCAGAATCGAAAGTGAGGCCGTCCGGGAAATCGCCCTTTCCGAATTCAGCCACGGTCTCGCGGTTTTTCAGCGAACCATCCGATCCAACTCGAAATCGGCTCATACGCCTGCCGAAGGTTTCATTTACATACAGCCACCGGTTTTCGGCATCGAATTGGATTTCATTGGTATAGCGCAAGCCGTCCGCGACAATGCGCGCCCCTCTGTCATCGATTAAAACAATAAAACCGTCATTTACATCCGGTCGATAGCCCAGAGCTCTTGGTGTGCGCCGGGTGCTGACGGTCAACCAGAATCGACCCTGTTCGTCCACCATGACGAAGTTCGACGGCGGAATGGGTATTCCGTCAATTTCAGTGATCACCGGCTCCATGATACCGTTACGATACAGACGATACAGACCACCGTCGTCACCCAGATTGGCGAGCAGAAACGATCCGTCCCGACACAGAGCGATACCGTTGGGTTTGATTTCCAATTCGGAGGCATCGGCTAAAAAAGATTCCTGGCGGCCATCCTGGTGCAGGCAAGTGACACCGCCTCGCCAATCGGCACAATATATATTCCCTTTAGCGGTGCACAATACGCATTCGGGTCGATGCAAATTCTGCCCGATAAATTCGAGTGCTTCCGGTGTGACGGAAAAATTTTCCATATAGAATTCCCGTTTCTGTAGAGGATAAGAATAGAGAATTGCCTTTGAATAAATTGCTATTATACTGATGTAACACGATATCTTGACACTGAATACCTTAATGTGTACGTTAATTCACGCTTTAACTTTCGTCAACTGCCGATATTTAAACTTATAGCTATCAGGCTGGATGCGTATGAAAAAGATCCGACGTTGAAATTCATTCCCACAATTATAGTAAACCTCAATTGAGTAAAATCCGAATGTCAAACTAAAAGCAATAAATAGCGGAGAGTTGATCCCAATGAGAAAATTAGACATTGCAGTGCTTCCCGGAGACGGCATCGGCCAGGAAATCATGCCACCCTGTCTGGAGCTGCTAACAACCGTAGCTGAAAAAACGGGTGGATTCCACCTGAATTACCAACACCTGGAAGGAGGGGCTGCGTTGTATCAACGCACCGGTGACGCATTCCCAGAGGAAACATTCTCGGCTGCGGCCGGGGCTAATGCAATTTTGTTTGGTGCAATGGGCCTGCCGGATGTGCGGTATGCGGACGGTCGTGAAATCGCACCTCAGCTGGATTTGAGGGAAAGGCTCAATTTGTATGCCGGCCTGCGGCCTGCGAGGACAATGCCGGGCCTGCCGCCGGTACTGGCAGACCCGCGAGCCGAGCAACTGGACCTGGTGATCGTAAGAGAATCAACCGAAGGCCTGTTCTCCGCGCGAACCAGCAGCGATAGAGACGGAGACCAGGCAGCCCGTGACACGCTGCTGATTACTAGGCCGGTTTGTGAAAAGCTGTTTGATTTTTCTTTCCGTCTGGCACGCAAAAGACGAGAGCGTGGAAAGCCGGGTACGGTCACCTGCGTTGATAAGTCGAATGTGCTGGGTTCGTTTGCTTTCTTCAGGGAAATATTCGATGAGCGGTCCCGCCTTTTTCCGGAAATCGAGTCAAACTGCTGTTACGTTGATGCCATGGCCATGAATCTGGTCAAACAGCCATGGAATTTTGACGTACTGGTCACAGAAAACATGTTCGGTGATATACTTTCAGACCAGGCTGCAGCCCTGGTCGGCGGCCTGGGAATGGCACCTTCGGCCGACATTGGAGACAAACAGGCTGTTTTCCAACCCTGCCACGGTAGCGCCCCGGATATCGCCGGTTCCGGCAAGGCCAATCCGACAGCCATGTTCCTGTCGGCTGCGCTGATGCTGGACTGGCTGGGCGAGCAGTGCAACGTGCCGGAGGCCTGCCGTGCTGCCGACATGTTAAATCATGCCATCGAGTCTGCATTTTCCGGCGGCGATCTGCTTCCCTATGAATTTGGTGGCAAGGCAGGAATAAGGGAAGTATTCGAGGCTGTGAGTGCTAAACTAGCGCTAATAAATGTGCAGAATGAATAACCGTGCTGCCAGGAAAGTTTGAGTAAATCAAATAAGTTTAATATTATCCAAGGAACCAACTAATGAAAAAAACCATACGTTTCATAATAGTTTTAACACTCGTGATCCTGGCTGGCGGCAGCTATTCAGATTCGAGAACTTTGATGATGGCGGACAATACGCAAGCAAAAAATGACGAGGCTAAAATTCTGCAATCCTGGCGGGGAGACTATCCGGTGGCCCAACTTAATCTGTTTCCTGAAAAGCAGCGTGAAATGGCGATCGGTTTCATTGGCGATGCAAAGACTTTTGAGCATGTTTGGAAAGCCTTCAAACCCGGCGAGGACGTCCCGCCAATCGACTTCAACGCCAAACTGTTACTTTTTGTTCGCAACACACATTTCTACAACCGCATCTCCATTGGCAAAGTAAATGTGGTAAACGGCGTGGCGGAGATGCTGGCAATGGAAACTATGTCCGCCATGCCCATCGAAGACAAGGTGGCTATGTCGCTGGTGGTGGTTGCCAGAAATGGGATTAAAGGTCTGAAGACGGGCGACGGCATACTCCAATTTTCCAAACATTAGCTGTCGGAAAAAAACCGGGAGTTTTTGAAAGCGTGATTATTCCACCATATGCCAGTGTGAATAAATCAAAAAAATATCAATCCCCGAGAAGAAAAATGATCCAGTTTCTAAAAAAATTCGAACAATATATCGTTAACGTCCTGATTATCATGATGAGTCTGGTGATCCTTGTTGCCACCGTCGAGCTAGGCTGGATCATCATTAAAGACTTAATGCGCCCTCCCAGATTTTTACTTGCGATTGCTGATCTGCTGGAGATCTTCGGTTTTTTCATGTTGGTGTTGATCGGCATCGAACTTCTTGAAACGATCAAGGCCTATCTGGTAGAACATGTCATTCATGTTGAGATCGTTCTGGAAGTGGCCCTCATCGCTATCGCCCGCAAGGTGATTATACTCGATATTGAATAATATGAAGGCCTTACGATTGTTGGAACTGCCGCATTGATCCTGGCAGTGGCTGCCGCCAGTTATGCAGTAAAACGCAGAGTGAAACCAAAAGGGGTCAAACCTTGATTATGTGATTATACTGCTTCTATGTATCCAATTTTGAAGTAATGCTGTTATGCCTGATCCCACACTGATATATCCGATCATCATTATTCTCGCCGGTGCCATTGTTGCCGCCATTTTTGGATTGCCCGCCCTTAATCGTCGGTTGACAGCACCACGGCTAAGCTGGATCCTTGCACTGGCACCGCTGTCTGCCTTTCTCCTGCTGCTTACCAGAATTTCCCCGTTGCAGGCCAACTTGGTTTATACCTGGCAGGTCAGATGGCTGCCTTCGATCGATTTAAATGCCGGTCTTTATTTCGACAGCCTCAGTGCGCTATTTGCCCTGTTGATCACTTTTATCGGAACCCTGGTAGTCATCTATGCCGGGCAGTATTTCAAAGGAGATTCAGGGTCCTGGCGTTTTTTTACTTATATTCTATTGTTTATGGGAGCCATGCTGGGGCTGGTCATGGCGGGTGATGTATTGACGCTGTTCATCTTCTGGGAAGGGACCAGCATCGTTTCGTTTCTGCTGGTGGCATACAAATCAAAAGACGATGCTGCCCAGCAAGGCGCCTTCAAAGCGCTTTTCATTACGGCCGGCGGCGGCATTGCTTTGCTGATCGGGCTACTTATCATCGCACATGTAATCGGTGATTCACGTTTTATAGCGATCCTGGACAGCGGTGAAGCACTCAGGGACAGTCGCTTTTATACGATTATCCTGGTCCTGATAGCCCTGGGTGCATTTACCAAAAGCGCCCAGTTCCCTTTTCATTTCTGGCTACCGGATGCCATGAGTGCCCCCACACCGGCCAGCGCCTATCTTCACTCGGCCACCATGGTTAAAGCCGGCATATATTTGATGGCGCGCCTGAATCCGGTGCTCGGGCTGACGGAATCCTGGTTCTGGCTGTTGACCCTGGCCGGGATGGCCACCATGCTGACCGGGGCTGTTCTGGGATTGAAGAAGAACGATCTGAAGGCGGTTCTGGCTTATTCCACCATCTGCCAGCTCGGTATTCTGATGATGATGATTGGGCAGGATATGGAAATATCATTCAAGGCCTTGATTATCGGAATATTTGCCCATGCCCTATACAAGAGCGCCCTTTTCCTGGTCGTCGGTATCGTTGACCACGAAACCGGAACACGGGACTTGCGCCAGCTGGGCGGGTTACGCCGATCGATGCCGTTTACCTTTGCCATCGGCGTGCTGGCCGCCCTTTCGATGGCCGGCCTGCCGCCGCTGTTTGGCTTTCTGGCAAAGGAAACCCTTCTGGCGACTGCGGTTCACCACTCCCTGCCCGGAGCAGTTGCCTGGATATTTACCCTGGCGAGTATCCTGACCGGCGCACTGATGCTGGCCATTTCCGGCCGGCTGATTTGGGACACGTTCATGGGGCAGCCACGGGACCCGGACATCCGCAGCCACGAAGCCCCGGTGACGATGCTGCTGGCCCCGGCTCTTCCCGCTGTCCTGTCACTGGTGCTCGGTCAACTTCCCGGTCCGAAAGAAGAAGCCGCACTGTTGGCCAATGCCGCAGGGGCAGCCTACGGAGCAAAAGTAAAAGTCTCCCTGGCACTGTGGACCGGTTTGAATGTTCCACTGTTATTATCCATGGTCGCTATATCCCTGGGGATAGCAATATTTGTGTTTCGTCGCCAGTTCATAGATATTATGATGAGCGTGCCTTCTTTGCCGACATTCAACACCCTTTTTAATAAACTCATTCAGGGCGTCGATGTCATCGCCAAAGGGGCTACCCGGTTGCAACATGGAAAGCTGCGCTATTACTTGGTCACCATGCTGACGGCAGCACTCGGGCTGGTGTTTGTTTTCGGCGGTTTTCCGCCGCCGATTGACCTGTCCGCCATCACGGGTCTGGCTTTGACGTTTGAAGGCGAACTAGTGCTGCTAAGAATCGTGGCACTGTTTATCGTCGTTGGAACCTCTCTTGCCTGTGTTCTGCTAGCCAATGATTTTTTCGCCATTCTGGCTTTCGGGGCTTCCGGACTGGGCGTTGCCATGCTCATGGCGCTGGAGCCGGCACCGGACGTGGCCCTGGTGCAAATTGTGGTCGATATCCTGGTGGTGATTATTCTTGTGCTTGCCCTGACCCAGTTGCCCGGTAAAAAGTTGCGCGAGGCGCAGCAGCTTGTCTTGAATCGGCGCAGATCAGGTCTCCTGCGCGATTCGATCATTTCCATCGCCTTCGGGATTGTTGTCATGTTTATGTCGCTTGCGGCCTTAATTACCCGGCCCCGGTTAAGCGCTGTAACCCCATTTTATGCCGCAAACGCCAAGGCGACCGGCGCTAAAAGCATCGTCGGGGCGATCCTCACGGATTTTCGTGGGATCGATACCTTGAACGAAATTGCCGTTTTCAGCATCGCCGGCCTCGGCATCTACACGTTGATCTGGTTTGGCGCCCGCAAATTCAATGACAGTTGCCAATTGGATGATGAATGCGGTTGGTCAACAGTTACTGGTTTCAAAACCCTGGGAATTGGTGGATCCAAAATTGCACCATTGAGTAGAGTCCTGGCACAAATCGTTCTGCCCCTGGCTATGACGGTCGGCATATGTGATCTGCTTTATGGCCACAATCAACCCGGTGACGGATTTACAGCCGGCGTGATTATCAGCATCGGCATCGGATTTTGGTATGTGGTGTTCGGTTACCATGAAACCCGCCGACACCTTACGTGGATTCGACCATCTGCATTTATCGCCTGGGGCTTTCTTCTGGCGATCCTCTCAGGGACTGCCGCAGTGTTTTTCAAGGGAAGTTTTTTCGCGAACGTTGATTTTGGGAAAATGTTGGGACTGTCCCTGCCCAGAGCCGTGCATTTAAGCACATCGTTTATGTTTGAGGTCGCCATTATGCTGAGTGTCGTCGGAAGCGTGACGCATATGCTCAACACACTGGGACATCCGGAAGAAAAGGACACGTTATGGAAATTATGACCGCCTTTGCCATCGGGCTGACCTTTGCTGTCGGCCTATTTCAGATACTCAGACGGAATGTGATCCGCGCCGGCATCGGGCTGATGCTGCTCACCAATGCCGTCAATCTTTTTCTGTTGTCGACCGGCGCCTATACAGGCGAAAAAGCCGCCTACGTCGGAATAACCGCCGGCATACGAAGCGATGCACTGCCCCAGGCATTGATATTGACCGCCATTGTTATCAGCCTTGGCGTAACGGCATTTATACTGGCCATGCTGTTCGTTGTTGCCAGACGTTACGATACCTGTGATTCGGATGAGATCCGAGGACTCAAGAGATGAACTTCGAACATCGAACGTCCAACATCGAATGATGAACTCAAAAGTGCCTAAAATGCCTAAATTGCACTAAAGTGCCTAAAGTTAAGGTATCGCTGCGCTCAGTCAGTTATTGGAAATTTGAACCTTGAATTTTGGAATTGAATATTTCTTATTGGATACTTGATACTTTAATTTTTGTCTTTGCGTCTTTGCGTGAGGTTTAAATCGACGGAGCGAAGCGACAACATTATTCGATGTTCAACCACGCCATGGCGTGGTTCGATGTTCGATGTTCATAGTTAAAATAAAGTATTTACTAGATTGAGACTATTAGAAGCTATTTAAGATCTCTATGCTCCTTAACCACCTCGTCATACTGCCCATTTTAATACCTTTTGCCGGCGGAACGGTTGCGCTGATTTTTAAACGGCGCGCGCGCACACAGGCCTGGCTGGCAATGGGGATTATGACTGTGGCACTTGTCTGCTCCGCATGGCTTCTTACTCTGGTCTGGCGCGGCGGGCAACCGGTGGTATTGCAGGTGGGAGGCTGGCGCGCGCCTTTCGGAATTACACTGGTTGCAGATTTACTTTCGGCTGTGTTCGTCCTGATGAGTCAGTTTGTACTGGTTATGGGCGTATTGTATGCGGCTGGCAGCAAAGACAGTTGCGTAAAGTATCCTACCTTCTTTCCGCTTTTTCTTGCGACCGGCCTGACCGGCGGGCTGCTGACAGGCGATATTTTTAATCTCTTTGTGTTCGTGGAACTGCTCGCAATATCCAGTACCGTGCTGACAGCGATTTCAGACGACCGCTTTGGAACTGAAGCTGCTTATAAATACTTTTACATGAGTCAGCTAGCCGCCTTTCTTTTGCTGCTTTCCATCGGCAGCCTGTATGTGAGCTGCGGCACTTTAAACATGGCTCAGCTTGCCGAAGTGATTGCCGATGACCCGCAAAAATCGCTGCTGCCAGTTGCGGCTGCATTTCTTATGGCGTCATTTATGATCAAAAGTGCCACGTTCCCCTTTCACTTCTGGCAGCCTGATTTTCATACCGCAGCGCCGACGCCGGTCAGCGCCATGCTTTCGTCGGTGGTCGTGAAACTAGGGGTTTACGGATTTATTCGAATGACCACTCTTCTGTTCGTCGACTATACATTTCAAATGCAGCACACATTGATTGTCTTGGGGGTTGCCGGTATCTGTTTTGGTGGTATTGCGGCTATCGGGACCCATAATGTCAAGCGGATGCTGGCCTATTCAACTCTGGCTCAAGTCGGCTTCGTGCTGGTGGGTATCGGTTGGGGAACACCGCTGGCTTTGACCGCGGCGCTCGTTTTTGCCTTTAACCATAGCATCGCCAAATCGGCCATGCTCATGCTGGCCGGCTTTGTCGCCAGCCGGGCTTCGGTAAAATCGGCAGCCTTTGATATCGTAACCGGAGTGGGAAAGCAGCTACCTTTCGCCGGCGTATTATTCTTTATCGGAGGCCTCGGACTTGCCGGCATACCACCCACCAACGGTTTCATCAGCAAAATGCTGCTGTTTAATAGCGGCCTGGAAGCCGACCAGGTCTGGGCGCTGCTATTGATCGGCCTTGCGAGCACTCTGACGATGATTTACACGATAAGGGCATTCATGCGTATCTGGTGGAAATCGCCTGCCGAAGGGATATCAGCCAAGCCGACCGGTGACTTGCTGTATGCACCATTGCTACTCGTTATCATGATTCTTGTTCTCGGCATTTTTGCAGAACCGCTGGTGGCTTTGTCTCGCGAAACTGTGCGCTGGCTGGCCAATCCGAAAATATATATTCAAGCGGTTCTGGGAGGTTGATCTGTATGCATACGATTATTCCAATTATCGTTTTGACCTTTACCTATTTGGCGTTGTCGGCTAATCTGCAGGTTTCCAACATCGTTCTGGGATTTATGATTGCTGCCGGTATCCTGTTTTTGCTCCGGCCTAAACGGCGTCCTGTGAGATGGCGGCGATTGCCTTTTGCTACAAAGGCGCTGTTTGTCTATGTTGGCCTTTTGCTCTATAACATGTTCAGGAGCGGCATTCAGATGGCCCGGATTATCCTGCACCCCAAACTGCCGATCAAATCAGGAATTGTAGCCATACCCTCCGGCTGCGATAGTGAACTCGGCCGAGCCCTGAGCGCCCACGCAATATCTTTGCCACCGGGCGAGCTGTTCGTCGAGATGGATGCGGACGGCACCATGTATATTCACAGCCTGGATGTTGATTTGACTGAGAAACAGGCCGGGGCGGCCCAAGAAATTCAGGGAGATATGTTTCAAAAGATATTTGACTAAAAGATGGCGGTGGCCAGTTATTTAGGGGATTTTGTCGTGGAAAACATTTTAATCACAACCCTGTATATATCACTTCTCATTCATATTCTGCTCATGTGCTTTACTGTCTGGAGACTGTGGAACGGGGAAAATGTCATTGACCGGTTGATGGCTTCCGATATGCTCAGTAACCTAATCCTCGCGGTGCTGGTTCTGGCTGCCCTGATTCATCGGCAGAAGATATTTATTGATGTTGCCCTTGGATTGGCCGCCATCGGTTATATCACGATTATTACCTTTGCCAAATATATTACTGACAAACGTATGTTTTGATGGTGATTTTCATGGAAACTTTTTTACAACTCATTGCAATTACCGCTGTAGTGATCGGGACATTTTTCTCGGTCGTCGGTGTCCTGGGATTCATCCGTCTTCCGGATGCATATACTCGCTTGCACGCCACCGGGATGGTAAGTATATTCGGAGTGGTGCTGCTGCTCATTGCCTCTGCTACCTGGACCCCTGTGAGCTGGGGTCATGCACTGGTGTTGATTCTATTTGTTCTGGCAGCCGGTCCGCCGACAGCGCACGCCATTGCTTCGGCTGCGCACCGGATTGGACTGCCGCGCAAAATGGCGCTACGGGACGATCTGGCACCTAAAGTCAAATCGACCCTGAAATAAAGACTATCAGCGTGAAACCCGTCCCGTAGTGCGCAATTCAGTATTTAAGCGATGCTGTAGAAAGAAAATCGTACTTTTAAGATTTATCCTTCCAGCAGAAGAGATCATCTTTTATTGGGTTTCAACCTTTATCGGCTCTACCTTCCAGATTTCGTCACAGTACTGTCGCATGGTGCGATCCGAAGAAAAAAAGCCGCAGCGCGCCGAGTTGAGTATGGACATGAGCGCCCAGGACTGCTCTTCGCGATAGGCCCCTGCTGCGCGATCATGACAATCGATATATGACGCATAGTCCGCCAGCAGCATATATTCATCGCGTTCCAATAACGCATCCACAATCGGTCTGAACAGATCCCGATCCCCATCGGAAAACTCGCCGGCAGCAATACTGTCAAGCACTTCCCGCAGATTTTTATTTTCGTTGTAGTAGGTTTTGGGATTATAACCGTTTTGCTTTGTGTTGAGCACCTCCTCGGCTGTCAGTCCGAAGAGGAAGAAGTTTTCCTCACCCACCTTTTCCCGAATTTCGACATTGGCGCCGTCTAGGGTTCCGGTGGTCAGGGCACCGTTAAGGGCAAATTTCATGTTGCCAGTCCCTGAGGCTTCCTTGCCCGCCATTGATATCTGTTCGGAAATATCGGCGGCCGGGTAGATCTTTTCCGCCATTGAAACATTGAAGTTTGGCAGAAAAATCACTTTCAGCCGCCCGCGCACATCCGGATCTTTGTTGACGACGTCAGCGACCGAATTGATCAGTTTGATGATCAACTTGGCTATATGGTATCCCGGTGCGGCTTTGGCGCCGAAGATAAATGTGTAGGGCACGATGTCGATGTTTGGATCGGCTTTTATGCGCCGGTAGAGGGTGATGATATGCAAGACTTTCAGGAGCTGGCGTTTATACTCGTGTAGGCGTTTGACCAATACATCGAAAATGGAGCGTGGATCGACTTCGATACCGGTCAGCTGGAGAATATAATCGGTCAGATCTTGTTTGTTTTGCTGCTTTATATCGCGCCAGGCCTGGCGGAAATTTTCATCGTCGATATTTTTCTCCAGTTGTTGCAGCTGTGTCAAATCGTTGAGCCACTCGTCTCCAATTTTTTCGGTGATCAAATTTGCCAATCGGGGATTTGCCAAACGCATAAACCGGCGCGGCGTTACACCATTGGTTTTATTGTTGAATTTTTGTGGCCACAACTCTGCGAAATCTCGCAATGTCGATTCCCTCAACAGCATTGATTGCAGCTCGGCGACGCCATTAATAGAGAAACTCCCCACACTGGCCAGGTTTGCCATGCGCACTTGCCGCTCATTATTTTCCTCGATCAGCGACATCCGGGCTGCCCGATGCGGTTCATCCGGAAACCGCATGCGCACCTCTTCCAGGAAGCGATGATTGATTTCATAGATGATTTCCAGATGCCTGGGCAGCAGGTGCTCGAAGAGGCTGACCGGCCATTTTTCCAGGGCTTCCGGCAGAAGGGTGTGGCAGGTATAGGCGAATGTCCGCTGAGTGATGTCCCAGGCTTTATCCCAGGCCAGATCATGCTCATCAACCAGAATTCGCATCAATTCCGGAATGGCGACAATCGGATGGGTATCATTGAGTTGAATAACCACCTTTTCCGGAAAAATATTCCAGTCGCTGTTTTTGAGCTGGAATCGGCGGATAATATCTTGCAGGGAGCATGCCACAAAGAAATATTGCTGCTTGAGGCGCAGTTCCTTTCCTTGCGACGTATTGTCGTTAGGGTAGAGTACTTTGGAAATATTCTCGGAGCGAGTCTTTTGTGCCACGGCACGTGCATAGTCACCGATATCAAATAGCTGGAAGTCGAACTCCTCGCTGGCCCGGGCCCGCCACAGCCGTAAAATATTTACTTTGTTTGTCCGGTATCCGGGAACCAAGGTAGTATAAGGCTCACCGAATACTTTTTCGCCTGGGATCCAACGAACGCGTTGATTGCCACTGCTATCTGCATAGTGTTCGGTATGTCCGCCAAAATTTACTTTCACCATGTCATCGGGCTGGGCAAATTCCCAGGGATTACCGTGATACAGCCACTCATCAGGGCTTTCAACCTGCCAGCCGTCCTTGAAGGATTGCTTGAATATGCCGAATTCATAACGAATGCCGTAACCCACGGCCGGAATGTCTATGGTGGCCAGTGAATCCAGAAAGCAGGCGGCCAGCCGTCCCAGGCCGCCGTTTCCCAATCCCGGCTCGACATCAAGATCGATATATTTTTCAAGGTTGAGATCGTATTCGGCCAAAGCCTGACGCGCCAGATCCGTGGTATCCGTATACAGCATATTTTGCGCCAACTGCTTGCCCATTAAATATTCCATGGAAAGATAATATGCGAATTTGGGATTTGCTTTGAAATGCGCTTCGGTGGTTTTGCGCCAGCGTTCAACCAGATGATCTCGGACCGTATGGGCCAGGGTCATATATACATCGTTATGACTGGCGGATTGTACGGCTGTTCCTTGTTTAAAATAGAGGTTATCCACCATTGCTCGTTTAAACGCCGCCACGGTTCGGCCGGTACGGCTATTCATATTATTATCAGAATCCATTTGGTTCTACTCCTTTCGGTATATCTTAGTGGTCTATTTCGTAGATTCAATGACGTATTTTTTTTAATAAATTCTATGGAAGTTAATCTTAGAAGTGACTAAAGTTGAAAGTTTTAAGTGAATCCCGCCGCGGCGGGATTAAGGAAGGCGCTTTCAGCGCGATCTATTTATAAAAAAGATTGCACACCACAATCCACTGCGGATTACGGAATTGCTCCATTTCATCTTCTTGTATATAATCGACAGAATTCCACAACTTTAGTCACTTTAGTTCACTTTAGCCACTTCAAACTTTTCAGTTGAAACAATATGTCATCGTATTAACGAATGCATGTACTTAGCCGGCCCAAGGCTGCCGGTAGAAGGTCTGCGTTTCTTTGCTTAATCTCGTTGCCAGTTTCTCCGTAAGGCTATTCTCTCCCATGCGCCATTGCCAATTTCCGGTGGCGGTACCGGGAACATTCGTCCTTGCCTTTCGATCTAATCCTAGAATATCCTGCATTGGAAAAATAGAGAGATTGGCGACACTTTTCATTGTTTCACGTATCATCTCCCAGTGGACGTTTCTCCGGTCAGCGCCGATATAGTCCAAATAAAGTTTGAAATTATATGTCTTTTTTTTCTTTTTTGCTTCATCATACCAGCCCACCACGGTGTTATTGTCATGCGTACCCGTATAGACAACAGTATCTGGAGTATATTTAAACGGCAGGTGGTAGTTGGCCGATGTTTCATTTCCGAATCCGAACTGCAAAACCCGCATACCCGGTAGACCAAAATTATCCCGCAAAGCATAGACTTCAGGTATCACGGTTCCTAAATCTTCAGCTATGAAGGGCAAGTCTCCCAGTGCGCTCTTGATTGCATTGAATAGTTCGCGTCCGGGTGTTTTACGAAATCGACCATTTTGTGCGGTCTTTGAATCTGCCTTGATTTCCCAGTATCGATAAAATCCAATAAAATGATCCAGGCGCACCACGTCGAAAAGCGTTGTGATATGTCTAATCCGTTTGATCCACCAATTGAATCCATCCTTTTGCAGCGCAGGCCACTTGTAGAGAGGATTTCCCCACAATTGCCCTTCAGGGCAATAATAATCCGGTGGGGCCCCGGCAACAAATTTCAAGGATCCGTCGCTCTTCAGACGAAAGTATTTTTGCCAGGCCCACACATCCGAGCTCTGGTAACCCACAAATAAAGGGAGGTCACCAATGAGTCCGACACCGAGCGTTTTGAGATAAGATTTTAATTGTGACCATTGCGCGAAGAATTTGAATTGCAGGAATTTGATAAAATTCAGTTCCTCCTTAAAAGCGCTTTGCGCTTCATTTAAAATATCCGGATTGCGTTTGCGGACACCCGGCGGCCATTTTTGCCAATTGCAGGTTTTGTATTTTTTTGCAAAAACACAAAATAAAGCAAAGTCTTCCAACCAGTATTTCTGCTTTGCTAGAAATTGATTGAATTGACGACCCTCCAATTTTTTAGCACTGGCAGTGAAGCGTTTAAATGCCTTCCGCAGGCTGGATTCTCGAAAACGACGCGCTTTTTGATAATAAATGCGACTTGGATTGGACGGTTGCGAATTTACAATATCTGATTTTTTCAGAAGTCCATCTTTGAACAAATCTTCCAGATCAATACATAACGGTTCTCCTGCGAAAGAACACATTGTGGCGTAAGGAGAGTTGCCGAGGCCGATGGGGTTGACCGGCAGCATTTGCCACCAGCTCTGTCCGCTGGCCCTGAGAAAATCCGCAAATCTATATGCCGCTTTTCCCATGTCGCCGCAATAATAGCGTCCGGGAAGAGAGGATATATGTAGAAGTAGACCGCTACGTCTGTCTTTTAATGTTGGCAATTTTTTTGGCGATGATTGCCTTTGAATGTTCGTCATTCGATATCATCTGATCATGGCATTTTACTGCTGCAAATCTCTGGCAAGCAAAACCACTGAATGGGGTTGAACAAGATATGATTGCCCACCCACCGGCGAGGCTTGCGCCATGTTGCAAATATCTTCGGGCGACTCCCGAAAAGTATCAATTATTCGACGCCAGGCGGTTTGCGGGTCGGTCGGTGTAGGCGGCAGCTCAAACTCAAGCGCTTCCTTGTAGGCATTGAATATCACGTGAAACACCTCGTTGCGTCCACGGACGCTAAATGCCAGGCTGTGTGAATGATCGGTCCAGTCCGGTCGATTTAGTTTGATGCCATGCCAATCAATTTCAGCCTTTCGCAGCAACTGGTTCAAACTCAGGCCGTGATCCTCCTGAAACACAGCGAGACTCAAACGCAGGCGAATCATTTGTTTTACGAATCGATGAATGTCGCTGTGCTTGCTTAGCAAATTCCAATCCATCCAATTTATTTCGTTGTCCTGGCAATAGGCGTTGTTATTCCCCTGCTGGGTGCGACGCATTTCATCGCCCATCAATATCATCGGCACGCCCAACGCCAGGAGCGTGATCGTGAGAAAGTTTTTAACCTGGCGATTGCGCAGCTGCTCAATATCCAAATCGTCGCTGGGACCTTCAATACCGCAATTCCAACTCAAATTGTGATCATGGCCATCGCGGTTGCCTTCGCCATTGGCTTCGTTGTGCTTGTGGTTGTAGGATACGAGATCATTGAGGGTAAAGCCGTCATGACAAGTCACAAAATTGATGCTTTGTTCCGGTTCTCTTTCTTCGTGACCGTATAGGTCGGGACTGGCAAAAAACCTGGCCGGCAACTTACCCACAGCTCCCCGGTCTCCTTTAAAAAAACTGCGGATGTCATCCCGGAACTTTCCGTTCCACTCTTTCCAGCGATCACCAATGAAACTGCCCACTTGGTATAGACCCGCGGCATCCCATGCTTCAGCAATAAGTTTGGTGCCTGCCAGGATAGGATCGGATTCAATTTCCCACAGGATCGGCGGATTCGCCAGCGGATTGCCGGATTCGTCCCGCGATAGAATCGATGCCAGGTCGAAGCGGAAGCCATCGACATGCATGACCTCGACCCAGTAGTGCAAACTATCGATGATCAGGAGACGTACTGTGGAATGGTTTGCATTAAGGGTATTGCCTGTGCCGCTGTAGTTGGCATAGTGGGCTTTGTCGGATTCCAATATGTAATAGTCGTCGTTTTCAAGGCCGCGGTAACAGAACGTCGGCCCCAGGTGGTCACTTTCTGCGGTATGATTGTAGACGACATCCAATATGACTTCAATGCCCGCACGATGCAAGGCTTTAACCATATCGCGGAATTCATCCAAAGGACCCAGCGGGTCCTGCCGGGAGCTGTAACCCCTGTGAGGGGCAAAAAAGGAAACCGGATTGTACCCCCAGTAATTGGTCAAACCCTTTGGCGCTTCGGTTTCATCGAACTGGAAAACCGGAAGCAGTTCCACAGCCGTTACTCCTAAATCCTGAAGATATGCAATCTTTTCAATCAGACCTGCATATGTTCCCCGTGTGTTTTGTCCGATCCCGGAGCTCGGATGAAAGGTAAAACCTTTCACGTGCATTTCATAAATGACGGATTGGGCAAACGGGCGTTTCAAAGTCACATCACCCTCCCAATCATAAGTATGCGGATCTGCAACGACGCTTTTCATTGAGGATTGTGCATTATCGCCGGGCTTAACGGCCGAATCCCGGCTGTACTGCGCAGGAATGGCAACACTTTTGCCATATGGGTCTAGCAGGACTTTTTCCGGATCAAAGCGAAGTCCTTTGTATGGATCAAAGGGTCCATATGCCCGATAGGCGTATAATTGGCCGGGCCTAATGTCGGGTACATACACGTGCCAGAAATGAAAAGTCCGGTTGTGTCGTCGGTCGAGTGATATTACCTGAGCGGGTCGTGAGTCATCGACCGCATCGAACAGCAGCAAATCCATTGCGCTGGCATGTTTAGAAAAAACAGCGAAGTTTACGCTACCCGAATATACGGTCGCTCCTAGCGGAAAGCTTTTGCCCACTCGTTTGTCTTTTTTTTCAACATCTCCGTTCAATTGTACCTCCATAAAGAATGGACAGTTGTTAAATTAATAATTTTAAAAGAGAATGCAACATACAACATCAAGCCGGGGATGGCGAATATAAGCTTCAATAATTTAAGTATCTTGCGGCGGGGTGGCAGCAGGTGCAATCCACAATCCGAATGGTTGCAACATTGGATATCAACCATGATTTCTGAAGCGCGTGCTTATAATTTCATTGATATTGACAATTGGTCCTGAAGACGTATGTTAAACTCGTTGTGCCTATCTTCCATGCTTCTTCGTAAGCACTACTTCGTGATCTTTGAATTGATATTCCTGTCCGTATTCGGGGTACCAAATCGATGTGTTCGCACGACTGAATTTTCACTCAAAGAAGGCCCGAGCTAAACACAGATCTAAATTTTCCCAAATACTATTAAACAGGGGAGGTTTTGTCTTAACCACCTGAAAATTATTTGAACATTGAATTTGAGGGGCAGAATAGAGGTTGAAATAGGATTAAAAAACACCAAATATGGTTTACAAACCATATTTGGTTTTTATTTCCCCCCTGTTTCAACCGCCATTGGTCCTCTGTAATATCGATATTAATTTATATTACAAATGGTTAAAGTATTATTGGTTCCATTTTTTCCTAATGGCATGGTCTTTGAAGTGTCAAACAATTGATATGCTGGTATTTTTTTCACCGTAGAAAGCGAGTTCCTATCACGCCATTTGTAACATCCTATCACTAAATTATGAAATTAAGCTCAACATGGAAATTTGCATAGTTATGAGTTTATAACTTTGACCTTTAAAAGCCGTGTGATGTTCAGTCACCTTGATGCCCATAGCTGAGAGGTGATTATGAAGAAAGATGAAAAGGGGATTTCGCGACGATCATTCCTGAAAGCCGCCCCTGCGATCGGCGTTTTAGTAGTTTCAGCAACATTATATCAGGTTGCGAACGCCTCACCGCTCAGGGCTCAGGGTTCAATTAAAAAACCGTTAGCATAGATTGGAGAGGAGAATTCAAATCATGTTCCCAGAGTTAACCCGTCACACGCGTGTGCTGGAGATTGTCGGCGATACGATCCGGGTAAAAGCGGAGGGCGCCGCTTTTGGCGATCTGGCGATCGTTGAGAATGTCGATGGTGAAACCTCCCAGGCCAAGGTGGTCGAACTCGATCGTGATATGGTTAGTCTGCAGGTATTTGCCGGCAGCAAGGGGCTTTCAACCGAAGCCAGCGTTCGCTTCCTCGGCCACCCCCAAAATGTAACTTATTCTGATAACATTTTGGGTCGAATATTTCGGGGATCGGGGGAACCATTTGATGATGGCCCCGATCTATCCTCGGATCCAAAAACCGAAGTCGGAGGTCCGACCGTCAACCCGATGATGCGGGTGATGCCCGATAAAATGATTCAAACCGAAGTTCCCATGATTGATCTGTTTAACTGCCTGGTGGAAAGCCAGAAGATACCGATCTTTTCGGTGGCCGGCGAACCGTATAACGAGTTGCTTGCGCGCATCGGTTTTCAAGCCGATGCAGACATTGTGGTTTTTGGCGGACTCGGGCTGATATTTGATGATTACCATTTTTTTCGCACCGCTTTTGAGGAACACGGCGTTTTTCATCGTACGGTTATGTACATCAACTTGGCCGCCGACCCGATCGTGGAGCGGCTGTCGATTCCGGATATGGCCCTGGCGGTGGCTGAAAAGTATGCGGTGGAGGAAGGCAAGCGGGTTCTTGTGCTGCTGACCGATATGACCGCTTATGCGGACGCCATGAAAGAAATCGGTATCTCTCTGGAGCGCATTCCGGCCGCCCGAGGCTACCTGGGCGATCTGTATACCCAGCTGGCCATGCGTTATGAGAAAGCCTGTGATTTCAAAGGTGCCGGCTCGGTTACCATCCTCACGGTAACAACCATGCCCGGCAACGATGTTACCCATCCGGTGCCGGATACCACCGGTTACATTACCGAAGGGCAGTTCTATTTACATGATGGATTTATCGATCCATTCGGCTCCTTGTCGCGCTTGAAGCAGCACGTGATCGGCAAAGCGACCCGCGAAGATCACAGCCAGATCATGAATACGATGATCCGATTTTACTCCAATGCACAGGAAGCCGAGAAAAAGCAGGCTATGGCTTTTGAATTGTCCGCTTTTGATGAAAAATTGCTCAAATACGGACGGCTTTATCGTGAGCGGTTTATGGATATCCGGGTTTCCATGCCGGTGATCGAAGCCCTGGATCGTTGCTGGGAAACTCTGGCCGAGTGTTTTGATCCCCAGGAATTGCTGATGAAACAGGATTTGATTGACAAGTACTTTCCAAAAGAAAAAGGATAAAAATGACGGTGCTGTAAAAAGTTCGAACCCGTCATTGTCATCCTTCAAGGAACATCCATGGCAAAACTGGTTTTGAGCAAAAGCGGGCTCCAGAAACAACGCGATGATATGCGACTTTACCAGCGGTTGCTGCCGTCACTGGATCTTAAACGGATGCAGCTTAGCGGTGAACTAAAGCGCGCCCAACAGCAGCTGGCGGAAGCAAAGGCGGAAGTGGAAAAATTAAATAAGCGGATTGCTGAGCAGCTGCCGATGCTGGCGAATCGAGAAATAGACGTTTCCGGGCTGGTCCGGGTGGAATCCTTTCAGATCGAGGAGGAGAATTTGGTCGGTGTAAAACTTCCGGCACTGGTGGAAGTCAAATGCAAGGTTATGCCGTATTCGATGCTGGCCAAGCCCCATTGGGTGGATGTGCTGGTTGAACAACTCAAGCAAATGGTAGAGCAGAAAACCAGGGTTCAAGTTGCGGCAGAACGGGTGCGCTTGCTGGAGCAGGCCGAACGCCGGGTCACCCAACGGGTGAATCTCTTCGACAAAATTTTGATCCCCACCGCAAAGAAAAATATAAAAAAGATCCAGATATACCTGGCCGATGCTGAACGCGCCGCGGTTGTGAGGTCAAAAATAACCAAAAAAATGAGACAAAAGCTGTCAGCAGATGCATATCCGACATAAGCACTAAATGCTCAGATCCGAGACGTTTCAATAAACCAATACCGAATAGCCCCCAACGGGTAAAACACCATGAGTATCGTATCGCTGTCAAAAGTAACCTTTTACGGCCACACAGATGACCGGCAGCAGATCTTGTCAGATCTTCAAAAGTTGGGCTGTTTGCATCTCATTCCGCTCGCTCCCGAACAGGAGGCCCTGACCAAGGAGGGACCTTCTTCTCGTTCCCGGGAAGCCCTGCGATTTATCACCAACTGTCCGAATCGACGGCGGCAGGTGCAGGACCCTAATAAATTTGATGCCCATGCAATCGAACACAAGACACTTGCGCTGTTGGATAAAATTCAAGACCTGGAAGATGAAAGGGATTTTCTGATAGGCCGCATTGAAAATCTGAAGCCCTGGGGGCAGTTTTCTTTTCCGCAGCGCGAAGCGCTCAACAATCTGAGGCTGTGGTTTTATCTTGTCCCGCATAAGGATATGAAACAAGTTGAAAGCATGGATCTCATCTGGGAGGTGATATCCCGCGACCATCGCTTTTACAATGTTGTGGTGATTTCAGAAAGCCAACCGGAAGGCATGCCGGTTGAACGTGTTCGCACCGGCAGCAAATCCCTTTCGCAATTGGAAGATCGACTGGAAGACGTCGAAATTGAGTTGGAGGATCTGCAGGCCGAGCGCGCCGGTCTGACCCGCTGGTGCACCCTGTTTGCCCGGAGTATTGACCACCTGGAAGATCAGGCGGCCGTGATCGATGCGACCCGGCAGACCTATGCCGAGGATCCAATCTTTGCGCTTCAGGCCTGGACACCCGATCATACCGTTGACCGGCTGCAACAATATGCCAACGAGAAAGGTTTGGTATTTGAATCGGCTGAGCCTCAAACGGAGGAAACACCGCCCACCTTAATGCATAATCCCCAGGGACTTGCCAGCGGGCAGGATTTGGTTTCATTTTACACCACGCCCCGATACTGGCTGTGGGATCCGTCAATGATCGTGTTTTTTTCTTTTGCCCTCTTTTTTGCAATGATTTTTGCTGATGCCGGATATTCGGCCAGCCTGGGCCTTATTGTCGCAGCGCTCTGGAAAAAAATGGGGAATTCAGATGCCGGTCGGCGCTTTCGCATTCTGCTGACTACGCTGGTAGGTGCCGGTGTGGTCTACGGCATCATCGTCGGGAGCTATTTTGGAATATCCCCTGCCGAGGGCAGCCTGCCGGCTAAACTCAAAATTATAGACATGATGAATTTTAACATCATGATGCAGCTTTCGATTTTATTGGGTGTTTTCCATCTTGTGGTAGCCAATGCAGTCACTGCTTGGCACTTTCGGCGTTCGCTTCGGACAGCAGTGCCCCTGGCGTGGGTATTTATTTTCCTGGGAGCAGTCGCCCTCTGGCAGGCCGTCTCCCATGGGGAAACATTAGTCTTTTTAAAGCCGTACGGCATTGCAGCCATGGTGCTGGGATTGGTCGGCGTGGTGCTGTTTAACAGTCCCGAGGGACCGCTCTGGAAGCGTCTGTTAAAGGGGCTATCGGGGCTTACCGGGCTTTCCAACGCCTTCGGGGACGCACTGAGTTATCTGCGGCTTTTCGCCCTTGGCCTGGCCAGTGCGTCTTTGGCCAGCACATTTAACGGGATGGCCGGGCAGGTGAAAGAAGCGCTTCCGGGAATTGGAATCTTTTTTGCACTTCTGATTGCCCTGTTTGGACACACCTTGAACTTTGTGTTGTCTTTGAGCAGCGGATTCATCCATGGACTGCGTCTTAATTTTATTGAATTTTTTAGATGGAGCATTTCTGAGGAAGGGCATCCGTTCAATGCCTTTGCAAGAAAGGAGAAGGAATCGTGGAAAACATGATCTTAGCGTTAGGCTGGTTGGGAGTGTTTGCCCCGCTGGCTCTGGGAGCCGTTGGCAGTATCATCGGTTGTTCGCGAGCCGGACAGGCGGCAATCGGTGCCATGCTCGAGACCGAAAGCGGTTACGGCCGGTTTATTGGCGTATCGGCAATGCCGTCTTCCCAGGTGATTTACGGAATTGTCGTCACATTGACCTTCGGTGGGGCCATCAACCCGGAATCCGCCGCAGGCATTTTCGGCATTGGGGTGTTAGTCGGATTGGCCTTGATGGCCAGCGCTATTTATCAGGGGTATGCTTGCGCATCGTCCATCAGTGTTTCTAAAAGCAAACCCGAAGTATTCGGTATTTCTCTTGCGCCTGCGGCCGTAGTGGAGGGATTTGCAGTATTTGCCTTCGTGTTTGCGCTGGTACTGCTGGGCACCGTTACCGGAGGAGGAGGTTAAATCATGGCAGAGACAACGAAAGTTGCATCGGGGGTCCAGGAACTCATCAACCGGTTGCGGGATGAAGGGGTCAAAGCCGGTCGGGAAAAGTCCGATCAGGTGCTGCGAGACGCCCAGGAGGAGGCTTCCCGGATTGTGGCTCAGGCCCAAGCCGAGGCCGAAGAAATACTAAGCAAAGCCCGCAGCGACATCGAAACGGAGAAGTCGGCGGCCATTGAATCCCTGCGCGTGGCGATCCGGGATACCGAACTAAAAATGGAGGCGGAGCTGAAAGCCGATTTTTCAGCGCATGTCAGACGGCTGGTGTCGGTTGAAATGCAGGATAAGGAATTTCTGCGGCAGGTCATACTGTCCATCGCCGGCATGGCTGCCGGCGATAAAGCGTGTGAAGGTCAGCCGGCTGAAGTTTTGCTTCCCAAGGAATTGTTCGAAACCGATGAGAAGGTCACCAGGCTGACTGCAGAAGGCAAGGATCGCATGCGCCACATGGTCCTGGGCATCTCAGCCGATATGCTGCGGGAAGGTGTTGATTTGAAACCAGCAGAGGATATCCGCGGGGGTATTCGCGTACGCATGGTCGGCGAAGATCTGGAGATCGATTTGTCCGATCAAGCCATTTCCGATTTGCTGTTGCAAAACTTGCTGCCGCGCTATCGCGCCATTGTCACCGGGGCGGAATGAGTTCGAATGTGGAATTCGGAATGTGGAATGCGGAGTATGGAATGCGGAATGGGGAGTGCGGAATGCGGAATTTGGAATTCGGAATGCGGAAGTCAGCCATCGGTTTGGCTGACACCTAGCTGCCTGCAGTAATCACGCTCATAGGGTGACGAAAGAGGGACACCTGAAAACTAAATCGGGACAATAATATGGAGTAATCAGAATGGGCAATCAGCCTTATTATACGCTTTTGGCAAGTTTGCCACCATTGCCGCGTTTTGATCATGCCGTGCGGCTGCCGATCACCAGGGAGCGGTTGGAACAACGTCTCCGTATGCTCACACCGGATGATGAGGAAGTGTTACATCGCGCAGCCGATTTTCTGGCCTGGCAGCGACAAACCGCAACCCGCACGGATGAGGAAATGCTTGCCAATTTTAAAAAAATGGAGGCGCACATTGCCCACCCTGTCCTTCAATCCATCTTTAATTTTGCCATCGATCAGCGGACAATCATGGCGGCCCTTCGGCGCCGTTTGCGCGGTTTGCCGGTTCCGGCTCCCGGAGAGCCGTGGGGTGTCGGGCAGTATGTCAACCATATCGAACGCAACTGGGATCATCCGTATTTTAAGCTCAGCGCAATTTATCCCTGGATTCGTGCGGCGCGCAGCCATCTTGAAGCCGGAGAGACTCTGGCGCTTCAGCGGCTGCTCAAGAACACGCTTTGGGACCACGTCGATCGATCTGTCCCCGCCTATGAGTTCGGATTCAGTGCAGTGTTAATCTACATCACCAAATGGGACATTCTGCAACGGTGGCTGTCCTATGATATCGAAGATGCCAAAGTGCGCTTTGAAGAACTAGTAACGGAGGTAACCGATGACCAACCACAACTCTTCGACTGATCAACAAAAATCCTCACCAGCGACTGCGGGTGTCACCGCCCGTGTCATGGCGGTGCGCGAAAGTCTTGTGAACATTGATACGGGGGGTAAAGCGATCAAGAAAAATGAAGTAGGTTTCATCTGTGTCGGTGAGGAACGCCTCAGGGCTGAAGTGCTGCGCGTGCATGGAAATACAGCCGATATGCAAGTTTTTGAAGATACACGCGGCGTTCGCGTCGGCGATCCGGTCGAAATGAGCGGTGAGATGCTGTCGGTCTTTCTGGGCCCCGGGCTGTTGGGGCAGGTATTTGACGGGTTGCAAAATCCGCTGGCGATCCTGGCCCGCGATCACGGGTTTTTTCTACCGCGTGGTGTCGATGTCTTTCCCCTGGATCCGAATAAAAAGTGGGCCTTTACACCAACGGTATCCCTGGGGGACAAACTCGTCGCCGGACAACCCGTCGGCACAGTCCAGGAAGGACTATTCAGCCACAAGATCATGATACCCTTTAATGAACCCGAGGCTGTTGAAGTAACGTGGATTCAACAAGGGAGCTTCACCGTGGATAAACCCGTCGCCCGGATTCAAACCGCAGGCGGCAACGAGCGCGAATTGACCATGGTCCAACCGTGGCCGGTGCGCCGTCCGATTCCTGAAGCAATGCTGCGGCGACGCCATGCGGAACGTTTGTACCCTACCGAACCCATGACCACAACAACCCGTATTATCGATACTTTTTTCCCCATCGCACGGGGCGGTATGGCCTGTATCCCCGGACCGTTCGGCGCCGGTAAAACAGTACTGCAGAGCTTGATATCACGCTATTCAACGGTAGACATTGTGATTGTGACTGCCTGCGGTGAGCGGGCCGGCGAAGTCGTTGAGACGATTAAGGAGTTTCCGGAAACCAAAGATCCACGCACCGGCGGCTCATTGATGGACCGCACGATCATCATTTGCAACACTTCCTCGATGCCGGTGGCTGCCAGGGAGTCTTCTATATATACCGGGATTACGTTGGGCGAATACTACCGTCAGATGGGCTATCATGTGCTGATGATTGCGGATTCTACTTCCCGCTGGGCCCAGGCCATGCGGGAGACCTCCGGGCGGATGGAGGAAATCCCAGGTGAAGAAGCATTTCCCGCCTATTTGGATTCATCGGTCAAGAACATTTACGAGCGGGCCGGCGTGATCAAATGTCCGGACCAGTCAATCGGCAGCCTCACGATGATTGGAACTGTCTCACCGGCCGGCGGCAACTTTGAGGAACCGGTCACCCAGGCAACCCTGGCCACGGTTAAAACCTTTCTCGGCCTTTCCTATGATCGGGCCTACAAACGTTTCTATCCGGCCATCGATCCGCTGATCTCCTGGTCCCGTTATCTGGACCAGTTGAAGGACTGGTTTGGCGAAAATTTTGGCCCTGAATGGGTTAGTGACGTCAAAGCCATGCAAGATTTATTGAACCAGGGTGATTCCATCTACCAGATGATGCAGGTTACCGGGGAAGAGGGAATCAGTATCGAAGATTATATTGTATGGCAAAAGGCCACCTTGCTCGATATGGTCTTTTTACAGCAGGATGCCTTCGACGATGTGGATGCATCCATGCCCCTGGAGCGGCAGCTTGAGAGCTTTCAACTGATCAAGGACCTGAGCCAGCGCAACTATCAGTTCAAGGATAAAGACGAAGCGCGTGATATGTTTACTCAAGTTACCGGTCTATATAAAAATTTAAATTACAGCCCGACGGGGTCGCAAGACTATCAGCGCTATCGGAAGGAAATTGAAGATTTCGCGGCCAAGTATACCATCGGTGAGTAGGCAATGTTGAAAAGTTTCACCATGTTCATTTCTCGCGAAGCTACTTTATAAAGGAACGGTATTGCTATGAAAATTGGAATTATTGGTTGTGGATTCGTTGGCAGCTCAGGCGCCTTTGCTATCGCCCTTGTCGGCGCGGCGACTGAATTGATACTCGTCGATATCAATGCAGAGCTGGCCAGTGCCCATGCCGAGGATATCTTACACGCAACACCCTTCAGTGGGCCGGTACGCCTGGCTGCCGGCGATTATTCGAAACTCAAAGGCGCCGAGCTGGTAGTTCTTGCCTGCGGAGTGGGACAAAAACCGGGAGAATCTCGCCTGAGTCTGCTGGAACGTAATGTCAACATTTTTCAAAATGTCGTTCCCCGGGTTCTTGAGCACGCGCCGGATTCAATTCTGCTGATTGTGTCCAATCCGGTCGATGTTATGACCCAGGTGGTGACGAAAATTTCCGGCCTTCCATCTCAACGCGTTATCGGATCCGGAACCATCCTTGACACCGCTCGTTTCCGCACGCTCATTGCCGAGCATCTCGGTCTTGCTCCCCAATCCGTCCATGCATATGTTCTGGGGGAACATGGAGATTCGGAAGTATTGGCCTGGTCGAATGGCAAGATTGGCGGCGTACCGATTATCGAATTTGCAGAGCAGATTGGCCGCCCCATAACAGATGATGTCAAAGCAAGAATTGACGACGGTGTGCGTCGAGCCGCCTATCGAATAATTGAGGGCAAAGGGGCGACCTATTATGGAATCGGAGCCGGCATCGCCAGAATAGCAAAAGCCATACGCGATGATGAAGGTGCCGTGCTGACACTTTCAAATATTGAAGGGGTAAATGACGTAAGCCTTTCGCTGACCCGGGTGCTGAAGGCCAAAGGAATTGAAACAACCATTCAGCCGATACTTTCAAATGAGGAGGAGCAAGCGCTCCATAGAAGTGCGGATATATTAAGGGAAGCAGCCGCCGAACTGAAATTTTAACTTGATAATTTCCTGTAGTTCGCTGCAGGGTAACCTGCAGTTCCCTCTCCCCGTGGTGGCCTGCGACGAGATCAGTCGAGCGGAGAGGGCTTGCCCTGTTAAATTCCGCCAATTGGCGGACCCTGCTAAGCAGGGATTTAACAGGGTGTAGGTGAGGGGGATAAGAATAGGTGTTCTCACCTTTGATACCCCGCAGTTTGCTACGGAGAGGTTCATTTATTTAACACGAAGATTAACCAGGATACCTTTTCGACAACCATAACCATGAAAGGTTTTTGCAAATGGCAGCTACAGATACAAAAATAGAAAAAGTTGTTGCCCGGGAAATTTTAGATAGCCGCGGTAACCCAACCGTGGAGGTTGAAGTTAGCCTGACTGGCGGCGGAAAAGCTCGGGCCGGGGTACCATCGGGTGCTTCAACCGGCGCCCGCGAAGCCATCGAACTGCGCGATGGTGATAAAAGTCGATTTGGCGGCAAAGGCGTTCTCAAAGCTGTTGAAAACGTCAACGGGGTGATCGATGAGAAGATCAAGGGCCTCGACGCCGCGAATCAGGCAGAAATTGATGACATCCTCATCGAACTGGATGGCACTCCCAATAAAAGCAAACTGGGTGCCAATGCCATTTTGGGGGTCTCGCTGGCAGTGGCCCGGGCAGCAGCACTGGCTTCAAGCGTGCCTCTATACCGATATTTGAGTGGTGACGGCGCCGGCCGACTTCCAGTCCCCATGCTCAATATTATGAACGGCGGCGCCCACGCACGCTGGCAGGGCTCGGATTTTCAGGAGTATATGGTTGCGCCCTATGGCGCTGAGAGCTTCCGGGAAGCCCTGCGCTGGTCTGCCGAAATCTATCAGGCGCTGCGCGCAGTGTTAATGGAAGCCGGTCATCATGTTGGCGTTGGCGATGAGGGCGGCTTTGCGCCCAATGTGTCTTCCAATGAAGAGCCCCTGCAGCTGATTGTCAAAGGCATTGAAAAAGCCGGCCTGAAGCCGGGCCCGGATGTGGGAATCTCTCTGGATCCCGCCGCCAGCGAGTTCTTCGAGGAGGGCCGGTACAACCTTCGTACTGAAAAACGCACCTGCAGTTCGGAAGAGATGGTGGAATATCTGCAGAAACTTATCGACACCTATCCTATATGTTCAATAGAAGATGGACTGGCAGAAGATGACTGGGACGGTTGGGCGACCCTCAATCAGCGCATGGGAGACAGCATCGAACTCATTGGGGACGACCTTTTTGTGACCAACGTGGAGTACATTAAACGGGGCATTCAGGATCACTCCGCCAATGCGGTTCTGATTAAACTCAACCAGATCGGGACGCTGACTGAAACCGTCAAAGCGGTTCAGATGTGCCGGGAGGCCGGCTGGGGTGCCTGTGTCTCCCACCGCAGCGGTGAGACCACTGACAGCTTCATCGCTGATATGACGGTAGCCCTGGATACCGGCCATTTGAAAACCGGCGCACCCTGCAGGGGCGAACGGGTTGAAAAATATAATCAGCTGTTGCGGATTGAAGAAGACCTGGGCAGCGAAGCGGAATATGCCGGTAAAAATGGTTTTATCCGTCCGATTCGGTTTTAAATTTGGAGGTGATTATGTCCAAAGCAACACACTACACAGAGCTAGGGCTGGCAAACACGAAGGATATGTTTAAAAAAGCGATGGAAGAAGGTTATGCTATTCCCGCCTACAACTTTAATAACATGGAACAGCTGCAGGGTATTATTATCGGCTGCGTGGAATCAAGATCGCCGGTTATTTTACAGGTATCAGGAAGTGCCAGGAAGTATGCCAACCAAACTTTTTTGCCATATATGGCCATGGGGGCGGTGCAGATGGCAAGTGAATTAGGAGCCAACATTCCGGTAGCATTGCATCTCGACCATGGGGATACTTATGAGCTTGCCAAATCCTGTATTGATTCAGGATTCTCTTCGGTAATGCTCGATGGCTCACATCATCCGTTTGAGGAAAATGCCAGGCTGACAAAACAGGTTGTCGATTATGCCCATCAACGAGATGTTTCGGTGGAGGGAGAACTGGGCGTTCTGGCTGGAGTTGAGGATGAAGTTTCCCACGAAGTTTCACATTATACAAAACCGGAAGAAGTCGTAACGTTTGTCGAAAAAACCGGTGTCGACAGTCTGGCCATTTCAATTGGGACATCGCATGGGGCTTATAAATTTAAACTAGGCCCCGGTGAAGAAGTTCCACCCCTTCGCTTTGATATCCTTGAAGAAATAGAAAAACGTGTTCCTGGATTTCCCATCGTTCTGCACGGCGCCTCCTCCGTAACGCCGGAGCACGTGCAAATGATCAATCAATTCGGCGGCCGGATGGAGAGTGCAGTGGGTATTCCCGAAGAACAGCTGCGCAGAGCGGCCAAATCAGCCGTTTGCAAAATCAATATTGACAGTGACGGACGACTGGCGATGACGGCGATGATCCGAAAGGTTTTTGCCGAGAAGCCATCTGAGTTTGATCCGCGCAAATATCTGGGACCCGCACGTGATGAGTTGATTAAAGTGGTTAAACACAAAAACGAGAATGTACTGGGCAGCGCCGGCAAAGCATGAACAATTGCAGTCCACCCCTGACCACCGGCTGTTGAAGGTGTAGAAAAAGCTTGAAAGTTACATGAATAAAGGATAAAATTTGCTTCCAAATGAAAAAGACCCCTCACAACTAATAGTAAAAGGAAGCAAATGGCCAAATACAAAAAGTACTCA
>Ga0126326_1000096_pt1 | contig 48879 bp, 39 predicted proteins | sample InaspJWI67metaG_FD_94485 | JGI IMG/M metagenome (GOLD analysis project Ga0126326, IMG submission 94485) | Marine gutless worms symbiont microbial communities from Oahu, Hawaii - Inanidrilus sp. 1 OAHU.JWI-67 metaG | ecosystem: Host-associated > Annelida > Digestive system > Unclassified | place... | reverse complement strand
CGACTTCACCATCCGCAACGCCTGGCAGAAGTAATTAGAGGAGTTAAATTTGTCAATGGTGTCGAAGAAAAACGGATTGCCGCCTAATTTCTTCATACACAACTATTGACTATATCTCTGACAGGGAATGGATCGGAGGAGTTGAATCCCGTAATGGCCTATTTCCTTGATCTTAATCCTTGGGCATTTATTATCGTGAAGTATATATTGACTTGCATGAGCGTTACAACTCTTCTAATTTTTCACAATTATTATTATCCAAAGATTAATTTTTATGCCCACAACTTTTTCCTGTATATTGTTGGGGCCTTTACAATGGTCGTTTTATGGGAACTGTATCTGGTGTTTTTGTGGCATTCTGCTTAGCCCTTAGTAGAATCGGGCAAAAATTATGCTGCGTTCACTCGAACAACCATCAAACCTAATAATGTATTTTAGGCTAAGGCCGATCGGTTTAATTTTGTCGATCGATCGAGGCCGTTTTGTGCCTTAAATCCCATCGTGCTGTTTCGCTTGGATCCCGAGAATCCATCATGCCCGCTTTCCGTTAGAAAAATGTTTATTTTATGTATTTTGATGCTTTGTGGCTGGTCTTTCCGGTTTATCCGGATTGGTAATTCAGGAATTTATTTGTCATTGAGTTTGGCGTGTTTGGCAAGAGAATCGGCATCATATCCCGCTTTTTTGTAATTCTCGAGGGCCCGCGTCTTGAGGTTTTTGTCCTTGATTTTTTCAGCATGTGTGTCCGCCAATTCAGCGGCGTGACTCCACATGCCCGATTGTTCATACGCTTTTATTTTTTTGGTAACACCGGCATGCGCTTCGGATGTTTCCATAACTGCTGAATGACACCACGAGATGATCTTTTTAACCGTGTTGCCGCAGTGCGGGCAGTCGGCCAGAGGCTTTTCATGGATCTGCTGAAAAACCTCGAAACCGTTCCGGCACTGGTCGCAGGCACGTTCAGGAGTTAAAGCTTGATATTCGTAAATCGGCATAGGGTTGAGACCGTTTATCTGTCCTCATCCGTTATTTTCTAAGCAAATGAAATCATAATTATTTCCGTGTAAGTTTGTCAAGAATCCAAACCTGTAATAACTTTAGAAATAACGAAATTCGAGACTGTCATTAGCATGCTGCTTGCATTGCGCCCGCTTTGGCGTTATGAAACAGGTTCCCGACGTCGGAATAGGCTGTTTGACAATTGTATGATGTTTGTGATTTGGTGCCTGGAAATTTAAGATAAGGAGGGATGGCAATCATGGCCGACAATGATATTCTAAAAGGGAAAAAAATACTGGTGGTAGATGATGAAATTGACGTCCTGGAATCGATAGCGGAGATTCTCGATGAGTGTACTGTCGATACCGCTAAGGATTTTGACTCGGCCAAAGAACTCTTGGAGCGAAAGGTATACGATGCGGTGATCTTGGATATTATGGGGGTTAATGGATTTTCTTTATTAGGAATTGCCACAGATAAAAAGATACCTGCCCTGATGCTGACAGCCCAAGGACTAAATCCAGACAATTTGGTGGGTTCAATAAAGCTGGGGGCAAAATCATATATCCCCAAGGAAAAAATGAGCGAGATAGACATTTATCTCAAGGAAATATTTGTTGCCAAAGAAAAGGGAATCGAAAACTCGGGCCACTGGTTTGCCCGGTTGGGCTCCTTCTTCGATAATAGATTCGAACCCGGCTGGAAAAATAAGGATAAAAAATTTTGGGAAGAGTTCGACCAAACGGTCAGGTTTTCAAAAGAAGAACTAGAAAAGATTATGTGAATTGAGGGAAAGACAGCGCTGATCGAACCTTTTTGGTTCGATCAGCGCTGTCTTTTAACGCTTCCCGGTTTCAAAAACAGAGTGAAGATCAGACCGACCATACTGATGCCGAGACACATCAGGAAAGCCAAACGGTAGCTGTCTGTCACATCGAATATATAGCCGGATAAAAACGGGCCGGCGCCGCCGCCAACGGTAAAGCCGAAGGAAAGTACACCCAGAATCGCACCGTGGGCGCGCAACCCAAACAACTCCGCTGCTAAAGGTGACTGAGAGGCGGCACACCCACCAAAAGCCAAACCGAACACACCCGCCACCGAGTATAACTGCCAGATATGCTTGGCCGGTATCAGACCCAATAGGGCGGCCGACATCAATGCGAAACCGATGACAAATGTCCTTCTGCTGCCGAGGCTGTCGGCAGCCCTGCCCAGCGCCACGCGACCAGCAATGCTCAACCCGCCAACCGTTGCCAGGACGTTCGCAGCGCCGGAGGCTGAAAAGCCCAGTTCCCTTGCATGGGGTGCCATATGGACCATGATGGTAAACACGCAAAATCCCAGACAAAAATACATCGCGAAAACTATCCGGAACGGGGCCGTAACCATTGCTTCGCCCAGGGAAAGCGCAGTGCTCGGTAGCCGTGCTGCGGGATGTTCAGCTTTATCTGAACCGTAGGCCGACATGCCCATTTGAGATGGATCCCGCTGAACCAGCCGGGCACTCAGCACCACCGCTGCCAAAATGACGCTGCCGGTTACAACGAATGCCGTCCGCCAGCCATAGACAGTGATGAGCAGATTGGATAGCGGGGGGCCTGCCAGGGCGCCGATCCCGATACCGGCAGTTACGATGCCGGTCATAAGGCTTCTTTTGGCAACAAACCATCTGGCAACCGTCGACAGCAGCGGTACAAAAGAGCCCCCCATGCCGGTTCCTGCGATCACGCCATAGAAAATATATAATTGCCAGACCGCTCCGATCTGGGACATCAGCAAAAAACCCAGACACAGCATCACGGCACAGATGGTCATCACTATCCGCGGACCGTACGCATCGGTCAGTCGGCCCATCACGATGGCCAGCAAGCCGTTTACAATCGAAGAAAGTGAAAAAGCGCCCGATGTGATCGCCCGAGTCCAACCGAACTCGTTGATCATGGGCTTGAAGTAGATGCCAAAAGAATAATAGGCCGCCCACATGACCACCATAATAAAAAATGCGGCCGCTACGACCACATGGCCGTAGAAGTAACCGGGATCGGCCCCGGAAGTTTGTTTGGATTCCCGAGTTTTCATTCCCGTCTATTTGATTGCGAAAAAAGAAAAAAGAGGAAGGTGAAGTACTTTCACAGCGTCCTCTTTTTGCAAATACGCGTACGATACTCAGCCGGTTAGGCCCTTAATGGCGTTTTTCTGACAACATGTTGTAAGCGATTGAATATTTTTGTTTGAATATTGATCCGCCGTAGGCTGAAAGGAATTCTACCCGTCGAGAGCCTCCCTTCGAGAGCCTCAGGATCTAAGGACAGGGTCGAACGATCAATTCTACCACAGCCATTATTAAAATGATGGAGCGATCCGCCTCCGGCGGACCACAAATCTTCAATCTTCAATCTTCAATTTTCAATTCCGGTTTATCCGGCTAGGGATATCAAGCCAGCCACCTTTTTCTTCTTTTGTAATGCTTCACATCGCGGTAGCTCTTCTTGCCGAGATCGGTCAACCCCAGATAAAATTCACGCACATCGGCATTGTCCTGAAGGGTGTCGGAATCCCCATCCAGAACCACCCGGCCGTTTTCCATGATATAACCATATTGGGCGTACTGCAGCGCCATGGCAGCGTTTTGCTCGGCCAGGAGCATCGCCACGTTTTCCTCTTTGTTGAGACGCACAATGATCTCGAAAATCTCCTGCACCAGCAAGGGTGCCAATCCCATGGAAGGTTCATCCAGCAGCATCAATTTTGGCTTGGCCATGAGCGCCCTTCCGATGGCACACATCTGCATCTCCCCCCCTGAAATATATCCGGTTTTGACCATCCGCCGGTCAACCAGCCGGGGGAAGTAATTATAGACCATATCCAGAGTTTCTTTTATTCCTTTGGCGTCATGCCCCCTTGTGTAGGCGCCGGTAAGAAGATCGTCCTCCACCGTCAGATGCTCAAAAGTGCGTCTGCCTTCCATGACCTGGATAAGGCCCATCTTCACCACAGCCGGCGCGTACATCCTGTCGATGCGTTTGCCCTCGAATTCAACGGTGCCTTTGGTCACTTCTCCCCTTTCGGCTTTGACCAGGTTGGAGATGGCTTTCAATGTGGTGGTCTTGCCGGCGCCGTTGGCACCGAGCAGGGAAACAATTCCTCCCGGGTACACCTCCAGGGAAACGCCCTTGAGAACCAGGATAATGTGTTCGTAGATGACCTCGATGTTGTTGACCTTCAATAGGGGAGCCTGCTCCATGGTTTTAATTACCTTTGCAATATCTTTTTGATCCAAATACTACTTGACGAATAATGCCGGGAAGCATGGAGGCTTGGAGGCCTGGAAGCTTTAGAGGATCTTATGCATTCCAGCTTCCCGGCTTCCTATGCAATTTTGGGCCAGGGAGTCCGTAGACTCCCCGACCCGCATCACGAATATAACATTATTTGCACTCTCTGGGGGTAATCCCCTTTTCTTGGGCATATTTTAAGGCTGACTCTTTAATTAGGGGCCTGACAAAGTCAAACATGGGTTTCAGTTCGTCAATCTTAACCCATTTTTCGCCGTCCCATTGCTGGAACAGGACCACATCTCCGCCCTCATGGTTTTCACAGGATGTTCTGACAGGAGACATGAAGCCTTCCAAACCGATCTCCTTTATCCTTTCCTTGGTGATGTTGAGGTTTTCCATTCCCCAGCGAATCTCGTCACCGGTCAACACTTTGACCCCGAATTTCTTGTGCGCCGTGAGCATCGCCTCTTCGTTGATGACACCGGCATAAACACCCCGGTTCCAATAAACGGAGCCTACCCGGGTAAAAGCGATATGGCCTTTCATTGTTCCGTAGACTTTGTCGATGATTTCCTGAATCAACGGGAAATCCGTGCCTACGCCATGCCAGTTGGCCGTGATGTAACCCTTGGCCGCCGGGCCGGCCGGGAGAACATCCTCTTCCGATCCGCACCACCAGACACCCAGGATGCGATCTGCGGGAAATCTGAGCCTGGCCGCCTCTTTAAGCGGCACGGTGCAGGATACACCCCAGTTGCGGTTGATGACCCAATCGGCCTTATATCGGCGTACGATGTCCATCCACTGGGCTTTCTGGTCGATTCCGGGCCAGGGCACGGGGAAGTGTTTGACTTTAAACCCGTATTTCTTGGCAAGCGCATCCAGTATGGGTTTGGTCTCCTGACCGTATGGAACATCGATGTGCAGATTGGCAATCTTGAGGCCATACAACTTGTCCCATCCCCCTACCTGCTTGGCGATAAATTTGATCTTGGCCGAATTCTGGGACCAGTAGTTGGTCGGAGTGGTAAAAACCCAGGGGAAAACCGTGCCGTCGGAGGCATCGGCCCGGCCATATCCGGATGAGAATATGACCTTGTGATCCTTAGTACCTTTGGGTATCAGGGCATAGGTTATGCCGGTGCTCAGCGGGTGGACGAGAACCATTTTATCCTTCAGGCGCTCGTAACATTCAATACCCCTCGCTGTGTTGTAAGCGGTTTCACACTCCTCCCAGCTGTATTTGATGCCATTGACACCTCCCTGCATGTTCCGCAGCTCCATAAAATCTTCCCAGCCGCTGCCGAAACCGCTACCGCCTGCGGCAAAGGGACCGGTTCGATAGATCAAGGGGCCGAAAAACTGCGTCTCCTCCGCCAGGACCGGGCCCGCTGCGATGATCAGACCGGCCGCTAATACCAAAGACAAAAGCGTGAGAATCAATTTTCGTCTCATCCTAGTCTCCTCCTCTTTTAAGGTTAATGGTTACTTGAATACTGATTGAAAAACCTTAAAGCCTAGAAAACCTCTAAGCAGACACCGAGTCGATAATTGGGCGGCGCAGCCGATAACAGACTCGAATCATAACCAATTTCAACAGACTAACGCAAAAAACTGACACCAAGCTAATAAGGAAAGGGCCACAGGCGCATTTTATCTTTAATGGTACGCCACAGCCTGGCCATGCCATAGGGTTCCACAATCAGAAAGAAAACAATCAAACCGCCAAAGACAATCGCCTCGCTGTTGGCCCGCAGATCCGACGGCACTCTTTCCAGGAAAACCAGCAGGGTTTGGTTGATGAAAATGGGAAGCAGAACCATAAAGCCGGCACCAAAGAACGAACCCAAAACGGTTCCCATGCCCCCGATGATGATCATACCCAGAAGGTGGAATGAGAGCACGAGGTTGAACTCCTCTATATTGGCCGCCCCATAATAGGCCATCGTAACCATGGCCCCGGCAATCCCGGCATAAAAGGCGCTAATGGCAAAGGCGATTAATTTATAACGAAACAAAGATACTCCGATAATTTCGGCCGCCACATCCATATCCCGGATAGCCATCCAGTTGCGTCCCAGCTGACCGCGCACAAGGTTTTTTCCGAAAACTACCAGCAGTACCATGATACACAGCACCAGGTAGTATTTTTTTACCGGCGTATCGAGAAGCCAGCCGAAAACATACAGATCGGGGACTTCGATGGTGCCGAAGACACCGCCGCTGACCCATTTCCAATGGGTAAGGAGCCATTCGATGATAAATTGGGCCGCCAGGGTTGAGACCGCCAGGTAAAATCCTTTTATCCTGAGCGACGGTATACCGAAGATTGTGCCAACAGCTGCGGCGATAATACCGCCCCCGGGTATGCTTAACAGCAGGGGAAGTTGAAATCGAGTGTACAGGTTCAATGATCCATAGGCACCCACGGCCATAAAGGCGGCATGCCCGATGGAAACCTGGCCGGCGTAGCCGGTCAGAAAATTGAGCCCCAGGGCAGCCAGAGAAAAGCAATAGAAAGGGATCATGATGCTGCTGATCCAGTAATTGTTGGCTGTAAGGGGAATCACCACAAAAGCCAGAAACAGCATGACGCCCAGGCCCCATCTGTCAAAGGGGATGGGGAAGATAGCCATATCTTTTGCATAGGTGTCTTTGAAATTACCGCATTCTCTATAAAGCATACATCCGCTCCGCTAATCCTAGAAATGCCTAATGCTCAAACGCCTGATTGGAAGAATATTTTGCCACAACAAGACCATAATTTTAAAGCGCCTCCAGCCGTCAGACTCTCTCGATAATTTCTTTACCGAACATACCGTACGGCCTGAACCAGAGGAAAAGCAGGGCCAGCAGGTACGGAAAGAAGGTCTGAATACCGCCGCCCACATATGGGCCGATATAGACTTCGGCCAGGTTTTCCCCCGCACCGACAATAAGTCCGGCCAGAATGGCGCCGGGAATACTGTCAATGCCGCCGAGTATCAGCACCGGAAGGGCCTTATAGGCAATCAACGACAGGCTGAACTGAACCCCGAGGCGCGATCCCCAGGCTATGCCTGCCACGGTGGCCACTATCCCGGCGATAACCCAGGTCACGGCCCAGGCTCTCAGAAGGGGAATACCCACGGAAAGGGCGGCTTCATGATCATCGGCCACGGCCCGCAGCGCCCGGCCGGTCCGGGTTTTTTGAAAAAAAAGGATCAGTCCCGCCACGAGCAGGGCCGCGATGATACCGAAGAACAGATCAAAGCTGTTGAAAAATATGCCTTTGACATCCCAGGTGATCTCGGGGATACCGAGAAACAACCCTTTGGCATCCGTTCCCCAGATTGCCTGCCCGCCACCCTCAACGATGAAGGCCAATCCAATGGCGGCCATAAATAGGATCAGCGGTGGACGGGCGACCAATGGACGGAAAATGATGAACACCGTGCCGTATGCCAATAGTGTCATGACGCCGACGGTGCAGATGAGCGCAAGCCACACGGGCATGACGGTGAGAAAACCGACCAGGGCCAGGCCTGCCAGAAGACTCATCGCGCCCTGGGCAAAATTAAAAACATCCGATGCCTTGTAGATCAAGGCAAAACCCAAAGCCACCAGGGCAAACATAATCCCCACCAGCAGACCGTTGATCAGAACCTCAAGAAAAAAAGCCATGTTTCAGCTCCTTAAAAACATCTTTAATAACACCCAGTCCCAATGCGATCTAAGCTGCCGATCCCGAGCTTGCAGCTTCTCCCAGGTAGGCCTGGATAACTTTCTGGTTTGATTTGATTTCCTCGGGCGAGCCTTCGGCGATCTTATTGCCGAAATCCAGAACCACGATACGATCACAGATATCCATGACCACTCCCATGTCATGTTCGATAAGGACGATGGTGTAGCCTATCTCCTCATTGGCATCCAATATGAAGCGGGCAATGTCTTCTTTTTCTTCCAAGTTCATACCCGCCATGGGTTCGTCCAGGAGAAGGACCTTGGGTTCTGAAGCCAGGGCACGTCCCAGTTCCACCCTTTTCTGGAGACCATAGGGCAACATGCCTGTCGGTTGCTTGCGGATATTTTCAATTTCCAGAAAACTGATGATCCATTCCACAGCCTGCCGGTGCTCGATCTCTTCCTTTTGACTCATGCCCCAGTAAATACCCTGGGAGAAAAAGTTGGAATGCATCTTCTGGGTGCGGCCCACCATGATATTGCACCAGGTATCCATCCCTTTGAAAAGGGCCAGATTTTGAAAAGTCCTGGAGATTCCCATGGCCGCTACATGGTGGGGTTTGATTTTCAGGGGTCTTTCACGACCTTCGAAAAATATACGTCCCGCGTCAGCTGTATACACCCCGTTAATAACATTGAGCATGGTGGTCTTGCCGGCGCCGTTGGGTCCGATAATGGCCATGATTTCTCCGGGATACACCTCGAGGCTAACCCCGTTGAGGGCCTTCAAGCCTCCGAAACTGATATGTATATCTTCCACGGCCAGCATGGGTTCTGTTTTCCGGTTCATCGTCCGCCTGCCTGCTTAAAATGTTTCAGAATCTCGAATCCCGAGGTTGGCGTTCATGGTGGTTGTCCGGCCATCCTCGTATGTAATGGTCGCCTCCACTTCGACACTGTCTTTATCCGTATAAAGGGCCGCTATGAGGTTCTCATACTTTTCGGAAATGAACTTTCTTCTCACTTTTCTGGTTCGGGTGATTTCACCGTCATCCGGGTCAAGTTCTTTGTGCAGCAACAGAAAGCGCTTGATCTGGGCACCCTTGAGCTGTTCGTCCCGGCTCAGGCTTTTGTTTACCCGCAGGATTTCGTTATAAATGAGATTATAGACCTCAGGCTTTTGAGCCAGGTCCGTATAGCTGGTATAGGCAATATGCCGCCGTTCGGCCCAATTTCCAACAGCCCCGTAATCGATATCGATAAATGCAGCCACGTAGTCCCTATTCTTGCCGTGGGCCACGGCTTCCTTGATAAACGGACTGAATTTCAGCTTGTTCTCGATATATTTGGGGGCAAACAGGGTCCCGTCCGTCAGTTTACTGACATCCTTGGCCCGATCTATAATCTTGAGATGTCCCCGCTTGGTTATATATCCCGCATCTCCGGAATGAATATACCCGTCGATCAGGGTCTCGGCGGTGGCCTCGGGACTTTTGTAATACCCGATGAAGTTGCCCGGACTCTTGTAGGCAACCTCTCCGCTTTCAGCGATCTTGATATCAACTCCGGGCGCTGGTGTTCCAACGGTTTCGGGATCTATATCCCCGTCTTTTTGAATGGATATGTAAGCGGTGCTTTCGGTCATGCCGTAAAGTTGCTTTAAATTCAGCCCCAATGACCGAAAAAACTCGAATATCTCCGGTCCGATCGCTTCCCCGGCCGTGTAGGCCACGCGCACATTTTTCATGCCTAGATTATCCAAAAGAGGCGCATAGACCAAAAATCGGCCCAATTGATACAGCGCTCGCAGACCGATCGGGATTGGTTCGCGCGCCATCCGCAGTTTTTCCAATCTGCCGGCCACTTTCATGAAGAAATGAAACATCTTGCGCTTGATCCAGGCCGCATCCTCCATCTTTATCATGACCTGAGTCAGCCAATTCTCCCAGATTCTCGGTGGACAAAAGATATAGCTCGGTCCGATTTCCCGTGTATCGTGCACCACCGTGGAGGTGTCTTCCGGACAGTTGGGGGCAAATCCTGTGACCAGGGCCTGAGCGTAACAAAAGATATGATCGCCAATCCAGGCCATAGGTAGATAGGCCATGATATCATCATTTTCCGTAAAGCCGTCAAATTCGGTAAATCCTTTGGCAGCTTCTATAACCGCCTCGTACAAGAGCATGACCCCTTTGGGATTGCCGGTCGTACCCGAAGTGTAGGTGATGATTGCCAGGTCATCCGGCTTGCCCTTGTTGATTTCATCAATGAAATAATTGGGGTTCTCAGCGCGGAATTTTCGGCCCAATTCCTGAACATGGGAATAGGCGATAAGAAATGGTTCGGTGTAGTTGCGCATGCCTTTGGGGTCTTCGTAGAAAATGTATTCGAGCCGGGGGATGCCCTTCTTCAGGGCAAGCAGTTTATCGGATTGCTCCTGGTCTTCGGCCAGGGCAAATTTGGCCTCTGAATGATCGAGGATATAATGGAGCTCGTTTTCAATGGCATCCTGGTAAAGGGGGACAGGAACGCCGCCCAGACACTGGGCGGCGGCCATGCCCCAGTAGAGATGAGGGCGATTGTCTCCGATGACGGCCATCTTATCGCCCCGTTTAAAGCCGAGCGATGCCAGCCCCAGGGCAAAATCCCTGACCTGGTCATGATAGTCCTGCCAGGAATAGGATTGCCATATGCCGTAATCTTTTTCTCGAATTGCTATTTTGTCGTGACCATATTTTTTTGCGTTGTCCAGAAGGATTTTTGGAAAGGTATTGGCGGATTCGGTCATGTTTTCAATCCTCGCCCCCCGAATCGTCCCATTTTTCCCGAAGAGGGAGGTATTTGTGGTGGTTTGCTTTGGTTAATTGTCTGAAATACGCAATTTTTTTGTTCCGGTTAAACAATCTGAAAATCCGTCGATCGGCCGTTTCCCCAGCACTTGCATATTACAGCCGCCATAATCATTGCCTATTATTCAACACGCCATCTGATGTGATAATACAATGCATTTTTTGATTGAACCCTAAAAGCAAACCCCCTAAGGGGCAGAGAATAACTTGATCGAAAATGTCTGCAAAAAACAGTGTATATGGACCTGTTCAGCAAGGATGTTGCTGAAAATTAGATACTTTTTTGGTGTTGTTGTATTGGATTGGCTTCCGTGTTGTCAAGGGAAATATTTTTTTGAAAAAATTTCATAAATTATTAAAAAATTATTATATGAATAATAATCAGTGCTGGTTAACGCCGGGCATTTTCAGCACTCCACGGTACCGACGATGAGCCCGACGACCTCGTCCAACGTCGCTTCTTTTACCAGGCGTTCACCGGCCTTGCGGCCGCGTCTCAGGATGACCACGCGATCGGCAACCGATAATACATCGTGGATTTGGTGACTGATGATGATCACGGGCACGTTTTGGGACTTCAGGGTTAAAACAAGGTCCAGGACTTTTTTCTGTTCGGCGACACCCAGAGCCGCCGTGGGCTCATCCATAATCAGAAGCTTGGCATCCCAGTAGATCGAACGCGAGATAGCCACCGCCTGACGCTGTCCGCCGGAAAGCATACCGATGCGGTTTTTCAAAGAAGGAATCTCGATATCGAGCTTTTCGAGAACTTTGCTGGCTTCATGGTGCATATACTCATGGTCGAGGACTTTGATATATCCCATAAACTTCTTCAATTTTTCCCGGCCCAAAAATATGTTGGAATACACATTCAGGTTTTCAGCCAACGCCAAGTCCTGGTATATTGTCTCGATCCCGCGCCGCAGGGCGTCCATGGGACTTTGGATCGACACGGGTTTTTGCTGGAATATGATTTGACCCGCTGAAGGCTGGTAAACACCGGAGACCATTTTAATCAGAGTTGATTTGCCGGCACCGTTATCGCCCAGCAACCCGACGACTTCACCTGGCATGATCTGCATGCTCACATTGTCCACCGCCGTCAGACCGCCGAAGCGCTTGGTGATGTTTTTGACCTCGAGAATCGGTTCCATAAGCTGCTTTCCTAATTTCGCTAGCGTTAGTCTTTGTGCGTCAATTCCGGGAAGAATTGGTCTATGAGAACTGCCAGAATCAGTATACAGCCCACTGCGATATACAGGTTAAAGGTGGGGATATTCAGATTCACCATTCCGATTTCCAGGCAGGCGATGATCAGGGCACCGATCACCGTGCCCACGACCGTGCCCGTGCCGCCGTAAAGGCTGGCACCGCCGATCACCACGGCTGACACCGAATCCAGCATGCGGGCGCTCCCGGCGTCGGGCAAACCGGTCACAAATTTTAAAGTATAAACAATTCCGGCCAACGTGGCAAAAAAGGAAGAGATGACGTACACTTTGACCAAGTGCCGGGGAACATTTATCCCAGAGCGCGCGGCCGCCTCGACATTACCACCGATGGCGTAAGTGTGCTGGCCGAAGCGGGTCTTGGCCAGAATGAACGCAAAAACGGCAATAAAGATTGCTGAAGCCACGACAACGTTCGGAAACAGTCCGACTACCTGCTTGATCTGCTCCGGGTCGAGATTTTCCGGCATCTGCAAAAAGGAAATACGACCGGGAAGATAGTAAACCAAATAGCTGTGCCCGATGAAACCGACCATGGGCGGCAGGTTGTGGACCGGAACGTTGCCGGAAATGATCTCAGCCACACCATAGGCGATACCGTACATTCCGAAAGTAGCAATAAACGGCGGCACCCGCAGGCGGGCCACCAACAGGCCGTTGACAAGCCCGGGCACCAGCCCGAAAATTAACGCCGCCAGAACGCCCACCGGTATAGAAACGGCCTGTCCCATCCCGAGAGCCTGTAGTGTCACCATGACTTTGGCGCAGATGACCCCCGCGAAACCGACGATAAAACCGACCGAAAGATCGATACCCCCGGTGATGATGACGAACGTTTGGCCGGTAGCCAGGAGCATAACCGTCGTTGAAGCAACCAGGATGTTTTGGAAATTTTTCAGCGAAAAATATCCGGTACCGGCCAGGCTGAAATAAGAAATTTCTAAAAAAAGAAAGATAAGTGCCCAATTCCTGCCGATGAGGACCAGCACGTCTCTAATATAGTCGGTTCTGGCACTTTGGCTTACTGTCTTCATCACACTGAAATTCTCACTCGGAATGAACTAAATCAGGGAAAAGCTGGTCGATGAGCACAGCCAGGATCAGAATCACGCCCACGGCGATGTAGCGATAAAAAACCTGGATTCCGACGATGACAAATCCGGTTTCCAGGGTAGCCAGCAGCAGCACCCCGACAACGGTACCGGAAATTTTGCCGGTACCGCCCATTAAGCTGGCGCCGCCGATGACCACGGCGGCGATGGCAAAAAGTTCATATGTCGCGCCAAACTGGGTGTGGTTTCCCATGGTGAACCGCAGCACGAGAAGCACACCGGCGCACGCGGCCAGAAAGGATGAACACATGTAGGTTTTTATCAGGTGCCGGGGCACATTTATCCCCGACCGTACGGCCGCCTCGACATTGCCGCCGATGGCATAGGTGTGCTGCCCGAACCGGGTTCTGCTCAGAACAAACCCGAATATAACCAGCAGCACGACCACCACGAGCACGGATACAGGGACAAGACCGTTTAGCGCCAGAATGTCCGCGCGTTCGGTAAAAATCGGTTTTTCAAGGATAGACAGCCCGCTTTTGGGCGAATAATAAGCGATGAAACCATTGCCGATTTTACCGGTCAAAGGCGGCAGAAAGCTAACCGGAAACCCGCCGCATATCTTCAAGGCGACCCCGTTGGCGATACCATACATCCCAAGAGTGGCTATAAACGGCGGCACCCGCAGTCTTGCCACCAAAAGACCGTTTACCCACCCCGGTATCAGACCCAGCAACAGCCCGGTGATACATCCGGCAGCAATACAGAACAACTCTGAGTAGCCATCGCCCCGTGCGTACAAATGCTGCATGACCGTTGCCGAGCTGACCGCAGCAAACCCCATGACGAACCCGATCGACAGATCGATGCCACCAGTGATGATAACGAAGGTTTCGCCGGTGGCCAGCAGCAGTATAGCGGTAGAAGCAATCAGAATGTTGTTGAAATTGCGGACCCTGAAAAAGTTCGGCTCTGCTAGGCTGAACGCGATAATCAGCAAAAATAGAAAAATCAGCGCCCAGTTCCTGAATAATATCCGCTGGATGTGTGAGGTATATGTCATCGCGTCTGTCGGTTCAAGGTGCCCCCCCGAAGGGGACGGCACCTTTGGGGTAGATTGGGCAATTATTTGGAATAGATGTACTGCTGCGCATCCGGGTCATTGACATTGTCTTTGGTGAAAACGAAAAATCCCGGAACCAGTTTCTTGTTCGGAATGCCGGTGCCGTCTTTGAGATATTTATAACCCCATTCTACGGCCAAGGCCCCGATTTCGGCTGGTTTTTGAGCCAGAACCAGATCTACTTCTCCTTTTTTGAGCGCATTAATCAAATCCTCGGTGGCATCCCAGGTGGCCACCTTCACCGCCCCGGTCAGACCGGCATTCACGATGGCCCGATAGGCGCCTTGAGCGCTGAAGACGTTCACACCGAACACGCCCGCCAAATCTGGATGTTTCTGCAGTACGGCGGCGACCTGAGCCTGGGCTTTCTCCTGATTATCCAGACAGTATTCATGCGCTACAAGCCGGATGTCGGGGTACTTTTGGCTTCCTTCCGTGAAACCTTTTCCCCGTCCGATAACGCTGGACACATCCGGATTCGTATTTTGGATCATGACTTTGCCGCTGCCACCGATTAACTGCGCCAGACTTTCAGCCACTACTTTACCGCCCAGGTAGTTGTCGGTGCCTATATAGGCCAGGGGGAAACTGAATTTACTCACCTTGGTGTAATCACCATCGCCGATGTAGGTATCCACAGTAATGACCGGAATGCCGCTGTCGTGGATTTTTTTAAGAACCGGAATCAGGGCTTCGGTGGAAGTTGGTGCGGTAAACAGCAGGTCGATGTCACCCCGGGCTGCCAACGCCTCCATAATCGGTACCTGGGACTCGGGGCCCCACGCTTTGGGGTATTCGCCGACGATCAGTTCAACGCCCAGTTCTTTGGCTTTGGCTTGCGCCCCCTTTTCCATCGTAAAATAAAAAGGATCGGCAATTCCCGGCATGAAGGCCATTTTATAAGTTTTCCCCGCCGCCAAGGCTCCCTGTGACAGAGTCAGCGCCAGGCAGATCACAAATAAGCTTATAATTATTTTCTTCATGACAACCTCCTTTCAAAATGATGTTGATTAGCAACGAGTCAGCCTGTAGCGGATGATACCAGAATTTACTGACTCCCCATCTTCCAAAAATGCAACCGGCAGCCGATTGACGGCTGAACGTTTACCGGCCGATCCAAGCGGCCCCGAACACGCCGGCTGAATCCCCCAGTTCGTTTTTCAAGATCGGCGTGGTGACCTGCGGATGGAAGGCATAGCGTCGCATACGCTCCACGCCCAAGCTGTAAAGTTCGTCGATTTTCGACAGCCCACCCCCAATGACCACAACATCCGGGTCCAGCAGCGATATCAGCCCGCCGACCGCACGCCCGAAGTCATCCAAAAACTGCAGAAAAATTTCCGAGCAGCGCGGATCTTTATTCCGGTATCCCACCAAAATTTCATCCATACGAAGACGATCCTGATAGCGGGCGAAATAAGCATTTTCCACGCCTGCGCCACTGATTTTGGTTTCGATGCACCCCCTGTTTCCGCAGTAGCAGGGTGCCCCCTGCGGATCAACGACAAAGTGACCCCATTCACCGCCGATCCTGTTGAGGCCTTTGTGGGTGCGTCCGTCGATACAGATGCCGCCGCCGCACCCGGTTCCCATGATAATGCCAAAAACCAAACGGTAAGAGCGCGCAACGCCCTTAACGCTCTCAGCCAGGGTAAAGCAGTTGGCGTCGTTTTCCAACGCCACCGGTCGGCCCACGCGTTTTTCAATGTCCGCCTTCAAAGGCTGGCCGTTCAGACAGGTGGTGTTGGCGTTGCGGATCAACTCGGTATCAGGATCGAGGCTGCCCGGCATACCGATGCCGATGGTGAACCGGGCCCCATTTGGGATTCGGCGGGTGGTTTCGGTGATCAGGTTGCATAGGTTGGCGAGAATAAGGCTGTATTCATCGGTGCCACTCTTGCGGGGGGTTGTCACCCGCTTGCGGTGCCGCTCGCACCCGTCGGCATCGAGAACAATGGCTTCGGTTTTGGTACCGCCCAGATCGATACCTATCCTGTATGGTTCAGTGGCCATGTGGCTCGCTTTTGGCTGCCGGAGGTTGGTTACTGCAGGACCGCCGCCGCTTTTTTTTGTGAATGCTGCAGAATGGACCAATTGTCAGGGGGATGTCAATTAGAATTTTAAATTTTGGTGATTTCGCAAAAGGGTGAACTCGGCGTTCTCGTGGTCGGCATAAAATTCGCCAGAGGAACCGAGTGCGAAACGACGGCCTTTCATCACATCAACGGTGACCAAAGCCAGGTAAATAAGGGGTAAACACCTTTTGGGCGCTGCAAGAGCAAGGGCTGCCCTTCAGAAATAAAGTTTTCAACCGGATAGTTTCATGATATTATAGGGCCTCTGGAATAACGAAGCAATTGTTCAGTCCACGCAAACCCCGGGGCGTGCCGTGTCGAAACTGTATATTCAAAGGAGGTTCCGCAAGAAATTGATACCCGGAAGATGCCGCAGTAAATTGTAATTGTTTTGTAAAACCCTTGTGCACCGGTTACAGGTGCCTTATATTGGTATTTCGGTAATAGATCGAAATGCAATTCTAATGATAGTTTTCAGCACAGCGAATGTTCGCATAATCTCAAAAAGGAGAGACGATCTTTAAAGATGCCCAACTCAGTTATTACAGCAACCGGAAGTTACATTCCTCCCAGGGCAGTGCCCAACGAGCACTTTCTCGACAACGATTTCTTTGATGCCGACGGCAAGAGATTTGAACGATCCAACGAAGAAATCGTCCAAAAGCTCAACGAAATAACAGGCATCAGAGAAAGGCGCTATGTCTCCGACGGGCTGGCCACATCCGATATTGCCTACCTGGCGGCTGAACAGGCGCTGGATGGCATGGACCGGGAAAACCTCGATTACATCATCGTCGCTCAAAATTTCGGAGATGTAAGAGCCGACAACCTTAAAACCGATATGGTTCCCACCATCGCGTCGCGGGTGAAGAACAAACTTAGAATAAAAAACCCATACACCGTCGCCTTTGATCTGCCCTTCGGATGCCCCGGCTGGCTGCAGGCCACGATTATGGCCGATTACTACATCAAATCCGGCGATGCAAGGCGGGTGCTTGTTATCGGTGCTGAAATTCTCTCACGGGTTTCGGATCCGCATGATATTGACTGCATGATATATGCCGACGGTGCCGGCGTATCTCTGGTTGAAGCAACGGATAGGAAGGTGGGTATTCTATCCCACATCACCCGCTCGGATACCTTAGATGAGGCATTTCTGCTGTGGCTTGGCAGGTCATACCACCCCCAGCGCAACGGCGATGATCTATTTATTAAAATGCACGGCCACGAGATATACAAATACTCGGTGAGAACCGTGCCCAAAGTGGTAAAGAAAAACCTGGAGCAGGCCGGATTCGGTCTGACGGATGTAAACAAGATCCTGATTCACCAGGCCAATGAAAAGATGGATGAGGCGATCTTGAAAAGACTGTTTAAACTGTACGGAAAGAAAGAAATCCCGGCCGACATCATGCCCATGATGATATCCTGGTCGGGTAACAGCTCAGTAGCCACACTGCCGACGATGTTCGATCTGATTCAGAAGGGACAACTGGACCATCACAGACTCGAGTCCGGCGATATCGCGGTCTTCGCCTCCGTCGGTGCCGGAATGAACATAAATTCAATGGTCTATCGGATGCCCTAGTGTTGTGTCCCGTATGTATCATACAAAACTCGAATTGATTTAATATTACTTTCTTTTCTAAAATGTAATCGCACAAATCCCAAATCTCAAATTCCAAATAAGTCTCAATGACTAAAATTTGAAATCTCAAACATTTTGAACATTGGATCTTGGAATTTGGATATTGTTTGATATTTGGTGCTTGAAACTTATTAAATTCAGGGATCCAATTTTACTTAAGCATCCAGTTTAATTTTCTAGTATATTTGTGGGACACAAAACTAGAGGCGAATTCGTGAAGAAAAATTTGAACGGCATTGCCATATATGGGACATTACACTAGTAGTACCTTGGTTTACGTCTTTTTTCTCTGCGCCCGAGCACGATGCCGCAGATTATGCCGATCAAAAGGATCGCCGCACCCGTAGCAAACCATATGTTTCTTTCGGAATATTTTATTTTCTTATAGCTTTCATCCAAGGCGCCAAACTCCTGTCGCGCCTTTTTCAGCTTTGACTCAACAATCGCAAACGCTTCTTTCAATTTCAAATACTCTGCCGATCCCTGCTTGAGTTCCTTGTAATCCGAATCCATCTTGTCTAATGCTTTCGTCGTTCCGTTCAGCTTCTCTGTCAGTTCACCATTGAGCCGATCCGTCTCCTGCAATTTTTGCTGCAGAATTACCATCTGCTCTTTCAGGCGCGTGTTCTCTTTTTGAAATGCATCGATTTGAATCATCGCCGGTTGCCGGCTGGTCAAATATCGACTCAACACCCACCCTTCTTTTGCGTTGTTGCCGGCACCCCGGGTGCGAATGTGGCTCCAATCACCCTCGGCACCCAGCAAATCAACCAGATTGCCGGAAGACAGCATACCGATTATTTTATTACCGGTGCTGGGACCCGTGCGCAAGGTGATCTTGAGGATATCGGTCACGTAAGCCTGCTCGGCCCGGCTCCACTGACCTGTGATGCAGATTCCTAATACAATGGTAAAAATGATTCCAAGTCGGTACATCTGTCCGTCCCTCAATATGGTGGCCTGGAGATAGTAGAGGCAATCAGCCTCGCTTGAATAACGCTATATCTGGAGAGACACCTTATAAGTGATTTGTGTGGCCTGTGTCAAGAATATCCGCAATATTTTGAGAATAGGAAAAGCGTACAAAAGCCCTGAGATCGGGCATCACTTGCCGAACGGGCACACCGGAAACCGGCAAATGTCACAGTTCATACATAACCCGCCATGACCCATTGCAGCGATTTCGGCCCTGGTAATCTGCTCGCCGGCCAGTATTCTGGGAAATACTAGCTCAAAAATGGTTGACGAATGAAAGTAAACACAGGCTGGCAGGCCGAGGATGGGGATATCATCAAGTAGGGCATATAAAAACATGGCGCCCGGTAGTATCGGCGAGCCGTACACGATGATTTTTGCACCCAGCTTTCGCACACCTTTGCGGGTGACATCATCCGGATCCACCGACATGCCGCCGGTGGTTATGATCACATCACACCCAAAGCGCTTGCATTCATCAATCGCATACGCAATGGCACCGGGCTCATCAGGCACATTGAATTTTTTGGCCACCCTGGATCCATATTCGTTGATTTTTCGGCCGACATAGCTGTCGAATTCGTCCTTGACAAGTCCATTAAAAAACTCAGAGCCCGTAACCACCGCTCCGATTCTCAATGTCCGATAAGGTTTGACGGCGATAATCGGATAATAATCCCGGGCGATCGCCTCCAACCGCTCTATTTTGGGCCGCGATATGACCAGCGGAATGATACGGGTGGCGGCGACGGTTTGATCCTGCCGGCAGGGAAAGTTATTTTTCAGCGTTGCGACGATAAGGTTTCCCATCTTGTTGATTTTCAGCAGACCGGCGGGATTCACTTTCAACAGGCCGTCGGATGGGCTATTGATATTTGATTTGCCCTCCTTGGGATCCGTCCAGCGCATCTTCTCCCCGCTGACGGCTTTTGCTATCCGCAGGGCGGCATCGTCTTCATGTACCTGGTTGTCGGCAAGATTTAAAACGAATATATGTCGTTTTCCGATCTTCAGCAGCTCGGGAATGTCTTGCGGGCGAACAAGGTGGCCCTTTTTAAATCCGACCCCTTTGAATTTTCCCGGAACGATACGGGTGATATCGTGGGCCAGCACCATGCCGACGGCTTTTTCAACCTTTATCTTCTTCATCAATCGATTCCGGGTTTTGATAATTGAACTGACCCTGCGCAAGATCCGGGTTCTGTCGATTCAGACTCAAAATCGCACCAAAAATGGCATTAAGGTGGCGGGATGCAAATGCGGCTCTCATATACGTCCTTCCCTTACGGCCGCAATGAAATTCATACAGTATTCATCCCGGCCCAGAAGCATTTCCGTGGTTTGTAAAAGCGCCACCAGTTCATGATCCAAAGGATCCATAATGGCTGCATCCATACCGGCGGCCATCATCAGGGCCAGAAAATTACGGTTGATAATTCTTCGCTGGGGCAGGCCGTAGGAAATATTGGAAAGCCCGCCGATGGTGTGCACACCCGATATTTCGGTCATGATTCTTTTTACGGCTTCCAGGGCCATCTGTCCGTTTTGGATATCAACGCTCATGGGCTGGATCAGAGGATCGACATAGATGTCGTCCCGCTTTATACCGATGTCCTCGAGGGCCTGCACGATTTTTTTGGCACGCACGACCACATCGTCGGCGCTGGTAGGCATTCCCGTGTCATCCATACACAGGGCAATGATTTTGCATGCCTTGCCTTTTAAAAACGGTATCATGGCATCATAGCGTTCCTTTTCCAGGCTGATGGAGTTCACCATCGGCGTTTTCGCCACCATGCCATAGGCCATTTCAAGCACCGCCGGATCCGGGCTGTCCAGGCACAGCGGGACGGTGACGGCGTCCTGGATTATCTTCAACAACCACTGCATATCCTCTTTCTCGTGGCCGATGCGGGCGCCGGCGTTCACGTCGATGTAGGTTGCCCCTGCGGCTTCCTGTTCTCTGACGTCCGCTTCAATGTAGGCTGCGTCTCTTACCGCAACCGCTTCCTGGACGTTTTTCAAAGTCGTGTTGATTCTTTCCCCGACGATGGTAAATGTCATTTTTATTCTCCTTCATGTCAAGCTGATACCTTACGATGTGGACTTTGGTTTCATCTGCTGCGGGATGGCGAACCTTTCCCGGGATTTTACTCCCTTAAAGATTCAAGCGGTTAAAAATTCCTGCATGTTTGCCGTCGTGGCGACGTTTTCGCCGGCGGCTATCAAAGCGCCGGCAATGATGTAATTCTGCGACAAGTGCTCGGCCTTTCGAAGTGCTTTCTGAACTGCCAGCCGAATTTTATCGGAGCTCAATGCACCCACCTTGACCGTCACAGGAATGCCGATAATGCCTGTGTTGGGGTCCAATTGTTGGGCCGGAACCTGAAGTATCCTATTATCTTCTACCATACACGCATTGGCGATGGCGGTGGCCGCGGCATCCGCAACCGAAGCCTTGCCGGCGATGGTCGTGACGGCCGAGGCTATGCCCCGTGTAAAGCTTCTGCCCCCCACACCGCTGGTGGTAATCCCCCATGATGCGCACCTGGAATCCAATCGTATTATGTGGGACATTTCCGGCCGGCGAATATCGGTTCGAACCCCGATGGTCACCGCTTCCCTGCCGCGCAGTCTCACTGCGATGTCACCCCCGTTATCCACCACCACCTTTGTCATTCCCTGCCGATACAGCCGGTCGGCGACAAAATCGGCGATGGTCCCGGCCACAGCCGCCATAGGGGTTAGATCGTCATCCCCGATGGCCAGGACGCTCCGGCACATTCTGACGGCGATCTGATCATCAGGCAGTTTCCGGATGCGCCGGGCCGGTATGCTCAGCGTCTTTTTCAAACGGGCGACCCGCTCCAGATAGGACAGTGCATCGCCGGCCGCTTCTCGGGCCGGTTCGGTTTGCGGCTGCCCGTCCTTAAAAGCCTGAATGACCAGCCGCATCGGGCCGCTGTCGACCATGACCCGGCCTTCGGCTAAGACGGCGATGGTGTGCCGGTAGGCCATCAGTCACTGTCCGGATCCTTGACCGCAAACGGTTTCATGGCTTCCACACGCCCGCCCATGGCATCATAGTCCGTGCGCTTCATCGTGTATTCCAGCGGACAGATCGTTGCCGGCGTCGGCGTCCAGTAAAAAGAGCCGGGTTTGACCTTCTCCACATCCACCATGAAAGTTATTCCCCCACCCGGCATCACATAGCCTTCACATCCGCCGACCGTTAACTGGACCTTGGCGGCGTGAACCGCTCGGGTGAGTTTGATCGGATAGCGGGTGACCCCTGCCCGGGCACTGCCGCCGGCCCCGCCCATATACACAGCCGAGACGCGAGACTGTTCACAGGTGCTGCTGATAGCCTCCAGGGCCGCTTCGGCCTTTTTGGTCAACGGGATTTCTTGCAGCGTACCGTTATCGGCCACCCGCAGCATATGGCCGTTTTGGCCGGTGGTTTCCGTAATCAAAATCGTCATCCCCGGCCGGCCGACCGTCATATCGATACGGCCAATGATATCCACCGGGTTGGTGATGGATGTACCGCCCCAGCCATCCCCATGATCGCCGAAATAGCGTCCCGGGGTGCTCTCTTCAAATTTCAAAAAGACGCCCGTGGGCTTGGCGCCGGCGAATTGACCGGCCACGTGGCGGCTCAACTGTCCGGTGATATGGGCATCCAGGATGATAACCTCATCGGCAGCCTCCACAAAAAAGTTGGCCAATATTCCCAAGGTGGCGCTACCGCAGCCGACGCGCATTTTTTCTGCTTTCTGTTTGTTGATCACCGGCTGTTGTCCCACCTGCAGGACAAGGCGGGTCCCATTTTCAATCTTCAGCTTGACCGGCTTGCGATTGGCGATATCGGTGATGGTGCGGGCGATAAGAAAGCCATGCTTTCCGGTCAGGCGGTTGACCCCGCCGATGTGCAGCATTTTGGATCCGTACTGTTCGGTCTCCACCATGCCTATTTCGCGGTTGCCCACAAAAATCCGCTCGCCTTCTTCGCCGATGGGAATGTCGGTGTCGATCTTGATGATAATCGAACTGTAGCTGAGCGGAACCTCTGTAACCACCGTGACCACGTCCACTCCCCGGCGATTCTCGCTGACGATGTAAGGGGCGGGCTTTGTGTCCGGATAGGTCGTTCCGGCCCCGATGGCCGTAACCACCGGTTTGCGGATGTTCTCATCGATTCCGGGTCCGACGATATCCGCCACATCTTCAAAAGACTGCAGCGGCGCTGTTCGCACCAGCGTCCCGTTTTCATTTTTATAGCGATGGCAGGAGCCGATATAGCCCGACTGAATCCAGCATTTAATCGGGCATGCATCACATTCGATGGCCGCCTCAGGCGGATCGGCCGCCGGCGTCAGTGCGTCTTCCTCGCAGACCCGATAGCAGACCTGGCAGTCCGTGCACATGTGGTGATCAATGACGGCTTTTTTTTTCTCGACCTTTACGGCGCCTACCGGACAATCCCGCATGCAGTATCCGCACCCGGTGCAATTGTCTATAACCACTTGCATTTCATGTTCTCCTTGCTCCTGCAGTCCGCCGGCGGTGAACAGGATATTCAGGCCCAGGTGAATAAATTGCTACACGACGGATGGTTTGCGGTTGGGCGGCGGTGTGTTGCGGCTTTTTGTCACCACGACCGCACCGTCGACCAGCACCATGGAAACCGCCGGCAAATCCCCTGCGTCGATCGCGGCCAGCGCATCCGCACCAACCGATCCCATCGGCGCATCCATGATCACCAAATCCGCCGCCATTCCTGCAGCAATCCTCCCTCTATCCAGCTTGTGGACCCGGGCCGTGTTTCCGGTCGCCATACAAATCGCCTCTTCGGCTTTGATGTCCGCCAGACTGGCCAGGTGGCTGATGACCCGCAAAATTCCCAAAGGAATGACCCCGGTTCCGGAAGGCGCATCATTGCCGATGATGATTCGATCCAGAGCACGGGCTTGAACACACATGTTGGCCGCCTCCACCGCGATTTTCGGATTACCGCAGTGCACGATCTCCAGGGCAAGTTCGGTTTCGGTCACCAGTTTTTTGACCTCATCAATGGCAACGGCGGTAGGCCCCCCGTTTATATGGGAGACAATGTGCGGATCGGTACGGATCACCATCTCCGCCGTGACCGTACTGCTGCCCGGAATGGACGTCCCGCCGGTGTGCATCATTACCGTCATACCGGCAGCCTTGGCCCACTGCACCATTTGAGCGGCCTCTTCAGGATCTTTTATGGATCCCAGTCCAATTTCGCCGACGGTCCGGACGCCCTCGCCGGCCAGTTCCTCGAAATCACCCGCGGTGAGACCTTTTTCCAGTATTAGCGCTCCACCGACCACCTTGGCCCCGCCGGGCCGGAAGGCGGCAAAGGATTTGGCGGCCAGAACTGCCAGGGCCTTGGTTCCGGCCGGATCTTTGGGTCGCCCGGGAAGATGCACCTCGCCGGCGGAAATAAAGGTGGTCACCCCGCCGTGCACGGCACTTTCCATAAAGCCGGTCTGTTTCTGCCGGGGAGTGTAATCCCCCAGGACATTGTGGCAATGTGAATCGATCAGACCGGGCGTGAGGGTGGTTCCGGCACAATCGATGGTCGTATCGATCTGCCCGGCATTCGTCTCTTCAATCTGCCCCACCTGTTTGATCTTGCCGCTTTCAACTAATATCGAGTTGCCGGTTAATATCGGTTCGGCAATATTACCGCTAACGATAGTTCCGATATTCTTCAGAAGAACATTAGACATTAAAAACCTCCTTCGGGCCGAAATGGCCGGCTTTGATGCACGCTTCCAAAACTCTTTCCAGATTGGCGGGCAAGGTGTATATCCTTTTACCGATCGCATCCGTCAAACCATTGATAATCGCCGGTGCGGTGGGTATCAGGGCCGGCTCACCCACCCCTTTGGCACCAAACGGTCCGGACGGTTCCACAGATTCTACAATAATGGGAACCACCTCGGGCATATCCGCGCAAGTCGGGATATGATAATCTTTCATGGATTCGGTGCTTCCGGGGACGAATTCCTCCATCAATGCAAAACCGACGCCCATGGCCGTGCCACCGCAGATCTGGCCGACGACATTCTCCGGGTGGATGGCTTTGCCCACATCATGCGCCGCCACGACCCGGTTCACGCTGACCTCTCCGGTCAATGTGTCCACCACGACTTGCGCCACCTGACAGGCAAAAGCGTAGGTGGCATAGGGAACCCCCTGGCCGGTGTCCGGATCCAGCGGTACGGTTTCCGGATCAAAGTATCCCTGCCATGACAGCGGCGCACCCCTGGCGTTGATGCGTCTGGCCAGCCAGGCGAAATCGATGCGTTTTTCAGGATTGTCCGCAACGCATACATGGCCTGCCTCCAATACGAGCGACGCCTTCGGTGCCCCGAGCTTGCCCACCGCTTCTGTTCGCAGAATACGGCCCAGTTTTTCGGCGGCATCCTTGACCGCATTGCCTGAAATATAGGTCTGGCGACTGGCTGACGTGGCGCCGGCATTGGTCGTATAGCGTGTATCGCCCACCACGGTTCGAATGGCTTCGGGCGCCAGGCCGAGAACTTCGGCTGCGATCTGGACCAGCACGGTTGTCGATCCCTGGCCGATTTCCGCACACCCGGTATACAGGGTCACCGCTCCGGACAGATCCATTTCGATCCTGGCGGTGGATGGATTTTGAACTCCGGTATTTCCGATTCCGTACCACATTGAACCGATTCCAACACCCCTTTTTTTATAGGGATTTTTTTCGGCGTTGACCCAGTTTGCTTTGGCATCTTTATAATAAGGTTCGATCGCCTCCAGGCAGTCCCGGATGCCGACACTGGCGGTCAGGATTTGCCCGGTGCCGGTCTCGGCACCGGTTTTATACGCATTCACCCTGCGGATTTGAAGCGGATCCATCTCAAGCTGCCGGGCGTGCAAATCGAGCTGACTTTCATAGGCAAAGGCTACCTGGGGTGCGCCGAATCCGCGCATGGCCCCGCAAAAAGTCTTGTTGGTATACACACAATGGCTGTCTATCTCGACATTTTCTATTTCATATGGGCCGGTAACATGCACGGCCGACCGGGAGGCAACCGCAATCCCGTAAGATCCGTAGGCGCCGGTGTCGCAGATAACGGTGGATTTCATGGCACCCAATCGTCCCTTTTCATCGGTGCCGGTCTTCATTTTGATAATCAGCGGATGGCGCTTGGCGGTGGCCAGATAAGCCTCCTCCCGGCTGTACACATAGCGCACCGGTCTTTTCAGATGGTACATCGCCAGTCCGATAAATCCCTGTACATTCAGATCGAGTTTGGAGCCGAAACCACCGCCGGTGGCGGCCTGAATAATTCGCAGCTGCCCGTCTTCAAGTCCCAGAAGGGAAGCGACTTCCTTGTGATCGTAATGCGGATTCTGGGTGGTCGCATAAATGACCAGGGTTCCATCCGTTTCAACGTATCCGATACCGGCATCCGGCTCCAGGTAATTGTGCTCCACCATGGACGTCCGGTACGTTTTTTCGATCACGCTGCTGCACTTTTCAAAGGCACTTTCTGCATCGCCTTTGCGGATTTTGCGGGTAAAAAGCAGGTTGCCCTTGGTATGAATCTTGGCAGCGTCCGCCTGCAGGGCTTTTTCGGGATCCATAACCGCCGGCAGATCGCGATAGGTGACGTCTATGGCTTGCAGTGCCTCGGCTGCGGCCGCAACTGATTCGGCCGCCACCAGCGCCAGAGGGTCGGCCAAGGACCGGACCTTGTCGGGCACCAGCAGGGGCTGATCTTTGTTGATAATCCCCATCAGGTTTTTGCCCGGAACATCCTCGGCGGTAAACACCTCAACCACACCGTCGATCTGCAGCGCCTTGTCGGCGTTGATGCTGACTATTTCCGCATGGGCTCTGGTGCTGCGCAGAGCTTTTAGAACCAGCGCGCCCTCGATTTCGATATCGGCGCTGAAAATCGGATCGCCTTTTACCTTCGCAGCTGCGCCGATACGCTGAATGCTTCTTCCGATTGATCGATAAACCTGTTTCATATTACACCATCGGATACAACATTCGCATGAAGAGTCCTTGAATTGCCGGCTCCTTGTAAACGGCCGAAGATCTGCGACCGGTCACTTCCAGCATTTTTTCGGCCAACATCCGACCGGCTTCCCAGATCAGGGCTTCGGTAGGCACCGAGCCGATCATAAAATCCTCCACAACTTTCATGCGCCGGGGTGTCGGTGTGCAGGAGCCCAGACAAAACCGCATAAAATTTATTTTGCCGTCCGGATCCCGTCGGGCCATTACAGCCATGCTGATCCTGGCGATGGACAGCGCCTGCCGCCGTCCGATTTTCTGAAAATCCGCAAAGCCGCCCTCTGCCGGTTTCAAAATAAAGCGCAGAACGATCTCACCGGCCGGCAGCGCGCAGACGTAAGGGCCGGATGCGATATCGGTTATCGGGACCTCGCGCAGCCCTTTTTTGCCGGCCAACACCGCCCGGGCTTCATGTATGACCAGCGGGGGGATGGTATCACCGCAGGGGGAGCAGTGGGCCACATTGCCCCCGATGGTCGCAATATTTCTTATCTGCTGGCTCGCAAATGTAACGGCACACTTTTGCAGAGACGGTGCGAAACGCGCCAGGATATTGGATTCGTAAATCTCGGCCAGGGTTACGCCGGCGCCGACACTCAGGCCCTGGTCATTGACTTCAATACCTTTGAGCTCAGCCAGGCGGCTGACATCCAACAGGTACTTCGGCTGTATTTCGCCGCTGCGCAGATCGACCATCACGTCGGTACCGCCGGCCAGGATCTTGGTATCCGCGCCGCTGGCGTCTAATAATTCCAAGGCCTCAGTAAGCGTCTGCGGTCTTATATAGGCTAAGTTACGCATTACTCTTTTTCTCCGGCACTGCACTTAACTGCTTCTTCGATCGAGGCTGTGATATGATGATAGCCGGTACAACGGCACAGGTTCCCGGCAACCGCCTTTTGAACCGCGTCGCGATCCGGATGGGGATTTTCGCTCAAAAGCGCCTGGGTACTCATCAATATTCCGGGCGTACAAAAACCGCACTGCACGGCATGTTTCTCTACAAACGCTTTTTGCATCGGATGCAGCCCATCGGCGGTTTGCAGTCCTTCAACGGTCTGAACACTGCAGCCGTCCAGCTGGGCCGCGAACATCAAACAGGAATTTACGGCCTTGCCGTCGACCTGGATAGTGCAGGCGCCGCATTCTCCAATCCCGCACCCTTCCTTGGTCCCCTTCAGCTTTAATATGTCCCGGATTAACTCCAGAGCAGAAGTATCGGCCGGTATGGCCAGCTCTTTTTCGTGGCCGTTAATCGTAATGCGAATAGCTACCTTTTTTTGAATCATCTTTAATCACCACGAACTTGCGTAAAGCCCAAATTTCAAATGACAATTTACGAACAAATTTCAAAAAGATCTCATCCTTATGAACCCACTATTCCAACATTCCATCATTCCATCACCCCAAGACATTTGTGTACGGCAGAGCCAGTTGCCTCTGACCTGGCCCAAGGACCAGGGTTTCTATGTTTGATTAAACATTGGTTTGTCCCATCCATTATCACGGCCCGCCTTTGAAGACGCTCGGCAACCACAGCGCAAACTGTGGGAACAGAAACAATAAAAGTACATTGATATAAATGGGGATCAGAAACGGCAGCGAGCCTTTCACGATTGTCCCCATGGGATGCCAGGGAACAACACCTCTGAGCACGAAGAGGCTTAGCCCGAATGGCGGCGTTATAGTGCTTTGCTCCCCGGCCATGACGTAGACGATTCCCCACCAGATCGGGTTGATGTCCAATCCAACGATTACCGGCATAACGAAGGGAAAAGTCAGGAAGAGCATGGACCATGAGTCAAAAAACATGCCCATGAAAAAGTACATGACAAAAAACAAAATCAGAATACCGTATCTGCCGATGGGAAGGGTCAGAACGAATTCTTTTATCATTGGGATAATGCCCGCGGAGTTAAAAACATGTGAGATTAATGAGGACATGGCCATGATAAAAAGAGAAAATGCGGTCACCTTGACCGTATCCAGCAGACTGCGGCGGATGATTCCAAAAGTAAGCTCGCGGTAAGCCAAGGTCAGGATCAAGCTCAGAAAGGCACCCAGTCCGGCCGCTTCGGTCGGTGTCATAAAACCCCCGAAGATGGCGCCCAGCACGCCGAAGATCACGGCCGCGAACGGGAGTACTTCCAACAGAGCGTGCATTTTCTCCTGCCAGCTGTACTTAGCCGTCGGCGGTGCCAGCTGCGGATTGAGCTTTACCAGAACGAAAATAGTAAGAATAAACAAAATGGTTAGGGTGATACCGGGAATCAGGCCGGCTGCGAGCAAATCAACAATGGACAGCCCCTGCCAAGCCCCGTATAAAATCAGGAGAATACTCGGTGGGATCAGCGGCGCCAAAACGGTACCGGATGCTATTGATCCCAGGCCCAGTTTGGCTGAATACTTTTTTCTCTCCATCACCGGAAAGGCGATTTTGCCAAAGGTCGCTGTGGCGGCAATGGTTGACCCGCACATGGCGCCGAATACCGCATTGCCGCATATGACCGAGCAGGCAAGACCACCGGGCAGATTGCCGACCCATTTCTCTATAGCGCCGAACAGCCGCTCGTTGACGCCCGTATTGCCCAGAATGCCTCCCATGAAAACAAACAGCGGCAGGGCGGTGAGGGTAAAAGAATTCAAGGCGCTCCAGGATGTCTCCGCCAACTGACTCACCGGCTGATCCACGTACCAGATGAGACCGATCACCGCGACGATGCCCACGGACCAACCGATTTCCAGGCCCAGGATCAAAAGCAGAAACAGACCCACCAGGAGAAGAACGGCGATGATAACTTCGGCGCCCATTATTTATTCCTGCTCATCATTTTTGCGCACAATTTTTTTAACCAGCTCCGCCAGCAGTTGGAACAGCAATAGCGTGGCGCCGATCACCAGCACGGTTTGAGGATACACCAGTCGGGTTCGCAACCAGCTCCCGCTTCTGGCTTCAAATAGCAAAGAATCCTGGAGCAGTTGATAACTTCCGATGATCATCGGGATACAGAAAAGCGTTGCCAGACTTAAAGTGATGATGCGCAGCCAATACCGGGCTTTCGGATTTATTTTGTTAATCAGCAGCTCGACCCGCACATGGCCTTTCTCTTTCCAGGTATAAGCCAGTCCGACAAAGGTAATCGAAACCAGCAGATACCCCCCCATCTCATCGGCAATTGAAAGCGGAGATTGCAGGACATATCGGGTGAGAACTTCCACCAGGACCATGACCATCAGGAAGAAAATAATCCATCCTTGCAGATGTCCGCTTAAAATATCGACTATTTTCTCTATAACGGCAACGGTCTTATGGATAAATCCCATTTTCGCCAATCCTTCTCGGTAGCAGAAACAGTCTCCCCTGCCGCCGGTTGTATTTAGGCCCTTAGGGCCTTTTTCCTGACAACATGTTGTAAAAAACCGATTGAATATTTTCGATTGAATATTGAATATTTAAGGAATTCTATCAGTTTAGATAAAAAAGACAGAGCGAAGCGATACAATAAATCTTCAACCGTCAATCTACAATCATCAATTCCAGCTTATCCGGCTTGGAATTATGCTCATTTACCAGTGAAACCGCGATACCCGGCAACGGCGGCTTTTACGGCTGAGAGAAGCTCCTTGCGCTTTGATTTCCAGGGTCCGTCAATATTCAGCCATTCTTCTTCCACCACTTTCGTCTTGGCCTGGGCCATTTTAAGATCCTCGCCCTGCAAGCGCGTACGCTTGACACCGGAAAGATCGACCGTGTCCAGACTCATCACATATTCGGCCGTGGTCGAAAGGCTGACCATCTGCTGCAGCTCGCGCCCGACCTGGATTACCACTTGCTGCAGATCCTTCGGCAGGGCGTTGAAAGTCTTTAAGTTAATGAGGGTCACCGCGGTCCAGGTGGGCGAAAGCGGCGTCAGGGTGAAGTTGGTGGACACTTTGGCCAGCCCGATCGAATACCCGTACCCCAGACTGGTCAAAACGGCATCGATGGTACCGGCCATCATTGCCGGCGCCAATTCGGAACCGGATATGGTTACCGGGCTTGCACCAAGCGCCTTGATTCCTTTTGTCGGCAGATAACCGCCAACCCTTATTTTCATGCCCTTGAGATCGTCCAATCGAGTGATGTCCCTTTTGCTCCAGATACCGTTGGCCGGATCCCACTGGGTGACGAACCAGTATTTGAGCCGGAACTTTTTCAGGGTTTCATCATAAATCTTCATCACTTGAGGGTCCTGATACACGGCCAGTTCTTCGGCCAGGCCCTGAACCGGATCCTCGCTGACAATTCCCGGAATTTCACCCCAGTTCCAGATCGGATAAGTTCCCGAAAGCCAGGGCATGGGAACATCGCCCATATCGGCCTTGCCTTTGGCAATGGCGGTGAACATTTCTCCGGACGAAAACATTCTTGGAATAATCTGCTGTTGAATTCTGCCTTGGCTACGTTCAAAGAGCATTCTCTGCATCTCCCCACCGGGTCGATAGATTTGGGAAGCCCGAAACTTTGGCCCCCAGATGTCGTTCCAGGCAAATTTCAGCGTGTACACTTTCTTTTCCGCACCAATGCCCATCTGCGGCATTATCAAGCAAATAAATAGCGCGCACACAGTTGCAGCGGATGCCGTCAATGTTCGTCTTTTCATGATACACCTCCAAATCCGGATAAACCGGAAGAGTTTCAAGTGAGCTAATTTTTCAGGTAATTAAATAAGCTAACAGGATACATAATAATATCGGGCCGGGTTGATCCACCGATTCACGCGGCTGCCGTGTGCTTTTTTGTGGCGGTCGGCGACCGGCGGTAGATGCCGGCAGTGATGACAACCGTTACGAACTGATAATTATGTTCTAGGCCACCAGGGATTTTGCCAGTTTGATGGCCGAGCCGGCGTCGGGTGCGTATCCATCGGCACCGATCTCATCGGCAAATTTTTGAGTGACGGGGGCGCCGCCGATGATAATCTTGAGTTGGTCGCGGTATCCGCTTTCTACCACGGCATCCACTGTTTTCTGCATCATTTCCATGGTTGTGGTCAAAAGGGCTGAAAATCCGACCACATCCGGATTATTTTCCTTGATTGCGGCGACGAACTGCTCGGGCGAGACATCCACGCCCAGATCAAAAACCTCGAATCCGGAACTCTGCAGCATCATGTTCACCAGATTCTTGCCGATGTCATGCAGATCGCCCTTCACCGTCCCGATGACGATCTTGCCGGAAGCACTTATCTCGTCTTCACCCAGAAGCGGTTTGAGAACTTCCACGGCCGCACCCATCGCCTTGGCGCTCCTGAGCACCTCGGGAATAAACATCTCCCCGGATTCCATCATGGCGCCGACGTCATCCATCCCGGCAACCAACCCGTCATTTAAGATCTCCGTAGCGGCAACACCTTGATCCAGCTCACCTTGAACCATTGCCTTTAATTTCTCTATGTCCCCTTTTTTCAATGTCTCCTTGATACTGTCCAAATCCGCCATAACCTTTTCCTTTCTTATTTCATTTGTAATTCAGACTACATGGTTAATACGATATTTACGCGAATTCTTATCCGCGGCTCGCCGCATGATTTTTCTCATCAGCCGAGAGTGAATACCGCATCGCAAAGTTCCACTTAATCAAATCTTAATTCAGCTGATGATATTATCGTCAGCGCTCTTGACGATAGCATCCATTTCCCTGCGAACCTCTTCGGAACGTTCAACCGGCCCGGCGTCCTGCATCAGATCTTGCATGCACGCGGTCGCCCTTTTGCGCAGACTCCCCTGATTTTTGCTCTCCCAGGTATCTCTGGCATCCGTGCAAAAATTGATGGGCGCCAGGTTATCGCGGCAATGGGCCAGCGTATGGTCAAGGGTGAGAAATTCGCCGCCGGGTGCCACGCTCATCAGCACATCCATCGCCAGAGCATCATCGTCAAAGGTCATATCTGCCAGCAGGGCCTTGGTGAGTCTGAAGGTTTCGTTATCGATAACCAACTGCACCGGACTGACAGCACAGGCAACTTCGAGCTGACCGGCCGCTCCAAGGACACTGGTGCCTCCCGCAGCAATCAGCATTGTCTGCAGTGCCCTTTCGGTCATGCACTGTTCATCAATATCAGCCGAATCGCTGCCTGATCCGTAGGTGTGGGCGGGCACACCGAAACCTCTTTGTATAAACTGAGTAAATAGAGCCGACTGGCGCATCGCCAGGGCAGTACTTTGCAGACTGCGGCCGGTTTGCATATCGGCTGAAAATTGCAAAGAGGTGTTGATGATGGGAAGGCCGGGCTGCACGATCTGGGCCAGTGAAAGCATCATCAGCGTCTCGGCGGCTGAGAGGATAACCACGCCGGCGGTGGTGCTCGGCCCTGTGGTGCCGCTGGTGGGCAGACTGCACGGTTGCAGGGGAATGCTCTTTTTGGCACACTGCAGGATGATCTCAACGTCCATTTCCTTCATACCGAAAGGCGACAGCGAGCAGGTGATAAAATTCAGTTGCGGATGTTTCCTTGCGTTTTCTTCACCGCCGGCAGCCGCAATACCGAGTGCCACCAGATACTCTACCGTCTCGCGGGTGTAAGGCTGTACCCAGATCATTTTTTCGACATTTTCCAGTGCGGTGCGAAGGCTGTACACGTCGGCTGTGGGTCCGGGAACGTCGTCCGGAACAATGGATGCGTAAAAGTTTATATGTTCGAGTCGGTCGGCAAGCCGGCCCCAAAAACGCAGGTCATCCAGATTCACCCGCCTGAAAACCCGAGTTTCAGGTTCCAGCCAGGACTGCGCGCCGGTGTTCGTGCGCGTATAAAACAGCCCCTGGGGATGGGGAAATTTAAGCGGGAATTTGCCGCCGCGACCGGAAATGGTAAATTCTTTCGGGGCTTTGTCGACCTGCTCTTGAATAAATTCACGCGGGAAACGGGCCATTCTGCGTTCAGGGTCCACGTTGCAACCGGATATGTCCAGGAGCGCTATCATTTCTGGGTGGTCGATTCTAAACTCGTGCTGCTCCAAAAGTGCGAAAGTTTTCTCCCGCATCAATTCGAGCTGGTCTTCATTGAAAAATGATAGCCTGTTGCTTAACGTCATTTTTTTCTCCTTGTCAATGGTTGTCTGTCGGTGCGCATGCCTCGCAATACCGCGGTGAAATAACCGGCCTTAACGCAAAAGTTGGTGATCTGCAGGTCGTGGCGGTGTCTATTACAAGCGTTTTAACAATTGGCTCCTCGCTGCGGTTCCCAGGCCTGGGTCGTGCCATGCCCATGAAAGATCCTGCGGCCTGTTCGGCCACCACCCCTATAATAGTCGGGTTGCGTAACTTTAGGCGGCCATATGTTCACCGGTTAGCGCAAACCGTCTTCGCCTTCTACGTCCTCTTTCTTCAGGCCGCCGATTCGCGGCAGCGGTCTTCCGGAATCGGTGACGACCACGATCAAGACAAGTTCGTCGGCCCTGGGGGCGTCCGGCACCCGTACTTCCATGGCGTCGAAATGAGACCGCACAAAGGCGGCGTCTTTATAGCCCAGCGGCACGTCTATGGCCGCACCGGGGTACCCCGATTTTTTTGCCGATGGAATCAACGCTTTGCCCCCACCGACATTGTCGCGCATCGGTTTGCCCAGAGCCGGGTGCATGATGGCCGCACAGTGCTCCAATTCGCCGTGCTCGCCGACGATGGCGCCTTTGCCGTAGCTTTCCACCTGCTCGGGGGCAATGCCCAATGCGGCAACCGCCTTTTTGGTCAGAACGTCTCCGATCTCTTCACTCCACTGGTAAAGCAAAGACAGATCCTCCTGGTAGGTCCCGGCGAACGGATTGCTGAAAACAGCGGCGGCGGCGGCCTTGCGGGTCGCCCGGTCAAGTTTTAGGCTGCCTTCGATCTGAGTTTCTTCAATAACGGTGTAAATTTTACGAATCTGAGGTTGATTTGCACTGTCCATCGTCTGCCTCCCTTTAAAGTGATTGAATATTTTAGATCGAATATTGAATATATATAGTCCGCCCCCGGCGGATCAATTTTAATATTTTAAAATGATAGAGCGAAGCGAATTCCACAGATCTTCAATATTCAATTTTCAATTTAACTCCGGCGCAACCGGATCAGGCCCACCGCTCGGTGACGGTTTTTTGATCCAGAAACAGCCGTAAAGAGTCGATTCTGGATTTGGCCGTGCCCAGAGCGGATTCGTTCTTGGATCCCAGCGGAAAAAACGCAAACGGCTGGGGAACCGGAACATTGATGCCCACATTGCCCACATCCGCTTCCCGGATGAACCGGCGGGCGACTTGTCCGCTGCGGGTATAGATGCAGGCCGAGTGGCCGTAATCATCCTTGTTGTTTATCCAGTCCAGGGCTTCATCCAGATCTCTGGCGCGCATCAAATTGGCCGCCGGTCCGAAGGATTCTTCCCTGGCAATGAACATATCCGGGTTCACGTTCTCCAGCACCGTCGGGCCGACGAAAAATCCATTGGCACACCCGTCAACGGTCACGCCCCTGCCGTCCAGAAGTACTTTGGCCCCTTCGGCGATACCCTTGTCAATAAAATCGATCACCTTCTGTTTTCCCCTTTCCGAAACAAGGGGACCCAGCTGCGTGGACTCATCCAAACCATACCCCAGTTTCATACGGGCCGAAGCCTCGACGAACTGCGTTTTCAATTGGTCATAGGCATCCCCAATGATGACGATGTTATCCGCCCCGAGACAGCGCTGTCCGGCCATGCCGTAACAGCCGCGCAAAAGCCCGTTGACTGCGGCATCGATATCACCGTCGGGCATCACCACCACATGGTTCTTGCCGTTGCCGTTGATCGAACATTCCTTGCCCAGTTTTCCTGACTGGTCGAACAGTTGCCTTCCCACCGAGGTCGATCCGATGAATCCGACTCCTTTTACATGCGGATGATCCAGTATCATTTGATTGATATTGCGACCGCCGTACACCAGATTCATGAGCCCTGGTGGAAATCCATCGATTTCCTTGGTCACTTTGAAGATGGCATCCAGGCATACCGGATCTTCCTTGCTGGGGCTAACAATAACCGGACATCCGCTGGCAATGGCATACGGCACAAAAGAAGACCAGGCGTGCATCGGGATATTGTTGGGGGTGATTATCAGAAATACGCCTCTGGGCTCCCAGAACAACGCCTGATCGAGCCCCCGGGCCAGGTCCACCACATACTCGCCCTTGGCTGCCAGAAGCAGCAGTGCGGCACTGGCCGATTCAATGTTCTCAATACATCTTCGGATCGTGCCCCTGGCCTCTCCAATCGTTCGTCCGTGGTCCTGCACGAGGATTCGGCACAACCGATCAAAATGTTCTTCAAATTTTCCTCTTAAATCAAACAGATATCGTGCCTTATCCCGCACAGCCACTTTCTGCCATTCCTGCAATGCGGCCTGGGCCGCTTCGATCGCCTGGTAGACCTCTGCCTGGTTGGCGGACGGAAAGGTAGCAATGACCTCGCCGGTGGCCGGATTCACACTTTCGTAGATCTGTCCGGATTTGGAATCCAACCACTCCCCGTTGATGAACAACTTGAGTTTACCGTAATGTGCCTGTACTTCATTTAATATTCCCACTGTCCTTCTCCGTTGTTGTGTCCTTTTTAATGGTTTATGAACTCGTCTGATTTAAATCCTTTGGGAAAACCAAGAGACATCGAATGAGATGATCTGAACCAGCATCAGTTCTTTTCAAATCCGATGGGCTGGTTTTCAACAGGCTGAGTCTCTTCCTGCTGGATCTCATCTTGCTTCCGCCTTTCCCAGGCCGGTATTTCCCATGTTTCCCCCTGGGCGGTGATGTGGCAATCGAGCAGCACCGTAAGGGCATCGAGTACATGTTTTTTCATCAAACTGCAGGCCATTGTCTTTTGCCTTTGGGCGATAGCCTCAACAATTTTTTTGTGATATGCCAGGGATGAGTGCAGATGGTCTTTGTTCTGCAATGTGCGGTAGCTGAATCGACGGATCTGCTGATGTAGATTGGTGGCAATCTGCTTCATACGCTCGTTGCCCGCGATATCCAGAGTGCGAGCGTGGAAAGCCTGGTGAAATTTTTGATAAGCAAGTATGTCCGGGGGGGTATTGTTCACGCAGGTTTCCATCTCTTTGAACAATGTTTCCAGTTCATGGATTTGTTGAACGGTGATGTTTTCAATCGCCAGAGCGGCTGCCATCTCATATAAAGTAGCCTTGAGTGTGTAGACCTCCCATATGTCCTTCTCCTCCATTTCCGTTACGAAAACACCCCTGCGCGGCTTTCTGACCACCAGTCCCTGAGCTTCAAGGGTTTTGAACGCCTCACGTATCGGTGGACGACTGATGTTGAGCCGATTGGCAATCTCCTCTTCCTTGATTTGCTGCCCCGGTTTTAACTCGCCGGTGGCGATCCATTCCTGAATATGCCGCCGCGCTCCATCTGCTAAAGATTCAACTATCATACATCCACACTCCTCTGTCCCTTATTTTTCCAAACATCGGCGAAATGTGCGCTATATTTTTAGATGCTTTTTATCGTGGTTGCCGGAAATACCCACATCGCGAAATCTATCTGAATTCGGTTTAGGTTTGCAGTTGCAGTGATGGCTCGCGGTTCGGCGAGCACGCGTAACACATTTTGGGATTATTTTTTTGGAGACAATAGACAATTGATTTTATTAAAGAAAATAAACAGAATTCATTAATTTTGTCTATTGTATACAATAGACATTTTTCTATTGTCAAGCATTAATTCCGGTTTTTGGATATTTTTTGCAGGGATGGTAATGGTAAGCGTAAATAGTTCGGACCCTGAGGGCCCGGCATTGAAAAACCTCTGAGAGGGGCTTTGTAGATGTCGAATTTAAATCTGACTAAGCTCGAAGCGCAATTAGAGTGCCTCTATTTAATGATGCAGTAAAGCGCAGCGGGCCACCGCGAAGGCTCCCGCCGTAAAGGCATCAGGATGACGTTCACCGTTGATCCCGGTTAATTCACCGCTGCTGCCTTCTTGTGGTTATTGTCCTTTACGACAATATCGGGTCGACCGGTGAGTTTCGCATATATGGTGCGGCCCATGAAGATTTGCTTGCCGTCGGCGGTGGTGGGAAGTTTATCTTCAGTCCTAAGCTCCACAACCCTGGCGCTGGTACCGGCCATCCGCGCCAGTTCCCTAACCTTGCGGGCCAATTCGTCCCGAGCAAAAGTGTCGGCGTCGTCGAATTTCGGAAAGTGCTTGGCATCGGCCAAACCCTCGATCAGAAAACCGCCTTCCTGGTTCGGAATGATGCGTACCTGGCGCTGCACCACCACGCTGCTAGTGATGGCGCCGATGGCGTTGGCAACGTCCGCATCATCCGGCAAGACAGCCTTCGCACTTAACCTTTGTGCGGCCCGCGGCAGAAAAAAGTGGATCGGAGCACCGATACCGACCACCGGCCGCTTCAGATCGATCCGGACGGCATATTGCTCGTTTCCTCCCGCAAGCAGATTATTGACCAGAGTTTTGCATACCGGGCAAGAGTAGAGTGCGTCCGGGTCAACCTCGTCATCCAGCTGACGTTTCAACAGCTCCAGGACAAGCCGCTCGACCCCCATGTCTAAGAGATGCTGGGCCAGTTTGGTAATATCCATTTTTGTTAATATGGACATCATCCGGCAAAAGCTCTGGGCGGCCGCCTTGTCCCAACGCTCAAAGCGGCCCGTCACATGCAATAAATCGGTGAGCGTCAGCCCGCAGCGTTGAATGATGAAATGCTCTTCCAGCCGTCCGAGCTTCAAGCTTCCTTCGAAAAAAACACCTGTCCGTTTGACGAGCTCGTCAATGGAAAAAGGTCGGGTGTTGAGGAGCGTCAGGATTTTCTCCTCCAGAGGTGTTAATCTCAGTTTATCTGCCGAGCCGGTCAGGGTCAGGATCTGCATGGGTTTTGTGGATGCAGCATAACGATCCAAATGCATCTCGAGAAATTTCAAAGTCTTGTGCACTGCGGGATACATCGCACCCAGCCAGGCAATGGGCGCCACGCGTCGCGGTCCGATGGAAAACTGTCCCTTTTCCCACTGAATTAGGCTGTCGCCGCCCAATCCGGCTGTGCGAATCTCCAGTGCTTTCACGTGGGTTTTGTGCCCGCCAACGTTGGACCCACCCTCGCAGAGGCTCACCGCACCATCCACCAGCGCGGCGGTATCCGTCGTGGTGCCACCCATATCCACAACCAGAGTGTCTTTCATTCCCGTCAAATGGCGTGCACCGGCAACACTGGCCGCCGGCCCCGACAAAATAGTCTCCACCGGCCGCTCTTTGGCCATTGCAGCACTCATGAGGGTTCCATCACCTTTCACGACCAGAACCGGAGCGAATATACCCCGCTTTGTGAGCACTTTCTCCAGATCCAGAATCAATTGGGTCAGTTTGGGGATGATGCGGGCATTGAGCATGGCCGTGTGCGCCCGGGTTCTGAAGTTCAGGATGCTGGACAGTTCGTGGCCGCAGGTAACAAACAGCCCGGTCTCACGCCGAATGACTCGTTTTACCTTCAGTTCATGGGCAGGATTGATGGCTCCGGCATAGCCCGAAACAGCAAAAGCCTTGACCTTGTCTTTGGCGACCATCCGTCGGACAACGCGTTTCACCTCGGCTTCATCCACTGGGCTGATTTCTTTTCCCGTGATCTCCAATCGGCCGGATATGACGGCCTTGGGTTCGTAGGGGATGTCTTCCGGTTCGAAAAGGCCATATGGCGGTAATATGATCATACCAACCTTTTGGCCCTCACCTTCCACGATAGCGTTGGTCGCCAGGGTTGTGGACACAGACACCATCTGCGTCTGTTGTAACTTTACCTGATCCAGTTTAGATAATGCTTCGTCGATGCCCAAGGTGAAATCCCATTTCGTAGTCAATGCTTTGCTCTTGCAAAGGGTTTTATCCTGCTCAAGATCATAAACCACCGTGTCGGTGTAGGTTCCACCAGCGTCTATACCCAGTCCGATTATCAGTTGGTCAGACTCTTCGGTACGCGCATCGGGATCTTTCAATATCGTGATCCCGGCGTTTTCGGAGTGAACTGTCCCGGCAGCCCAGACCGGATTGGCTGAAAGAGTCGACTGCATGGCATCAAACTCGATCACATGGTTCGGCGGCACTACCAAGATTTCGTCGGTACTCTCACTTGCGGTAAGAAGCTCCTCGATCAATATCTGATTGCCAAGAATTTTCTCGTATTTCCAGCCATATTCCGCTGCCATTTCCTGGGCGTACTTTTTATATTTGGGTGAAAGCTTGGCCCCTGTTTCTATAAAAGCGGCCCTTTGATAATTCTTCTGCCAGGTGCTCAGAAATCGGAATGTCTCTTTGGCGGCTTGCTCACCGTATTTTTCAACCAGCTCGTCATAATTCAGCTTTTCATCGCCGTAATAGGCAAACCGTTTGCGTTGAGAAAACGGTTCGGTCTTTTCCTCATACCACCCGGCCGAAATGTAGTACGTGCCCGGGTATTTTTTAAATTCACGCCGATAGGCCGCATCGCCGCCCAAAAAAAGTGCGATGCAGTCGTGGACTTTGGGTATCGCCAGGGAGATATCCCGGGCCTGTACGCCGACGGTACCCCGGCCGCATACGCCGTATCCAATCGCGATGCGGTCACAGCGTCCGGATGCAGAAATCTCGTCGACGGCGGTTTGAAGTTTTTCCCGTAACAGGTTGGGGCGTTCGTGAAGACCGCCTTCCAGGTACTTAACGCCGATGTCGATATTCAGTCTTTCGACGGCGTTTTTGATGTCCAACGCCAGTACGGCACAGGCGATCACGTAAGGTTTCTTGTTTTTCAATGCAACGCTCCTTGCAAGGTTTCCGGCACAACGATACGAGACCGATTCGCGGCAGGTGCGGGCTGTTTGCCCATGCTCATTGGAGATGCTGCCCTCTGAGCGTTAAATTGTTTTATAATCATTCACAAGTGATATGTCTACCGCTCAGAATTATTTTGATTGATGAGCGTCAAACATTGATCTGTATCAGATATGCCCCGATCTTGCCACAGTTCAGCCGTAAAAAATGCGCTTGACAATATTTGCAAATTGGAGGACGAAACTGAAAAAAACCGTAATCGCATAAGGAGGGACCCAAAAATGAGAACTACCCGAATTATTTTGGCCGTGGTGATGCTCGTTTCTTTAACGCTTTTTTTTCACATGTCTGCGGCTGTGGCCGCCGAAACCATTAAAATCGGGGAAATCAACACCTACAGCAAACTGACCAGCTTTACCTTTCCCTACCGCAAAGGCTGGCAGTTGGCCTTGGAGGAGATCAATGCCGCCGGCGGGGTGGACGGCCGGAAAATCGAGGTTATCTCCCGCGACGATGCGGGCAAGCCCGGGGATGCGGTCAGAATTGCGGAAGAACTCATACGTAAAAATAAAGTATCTTTGGTCATGGGTTCTTTTTTTTCAAATGTCGGATTGGCCTTGACCGATTTTGCCAAGCGTAAAAAAATCCTCTACATTGCGGCAGAGCCACTGGCAGATGCGGTGGTGTGGGCCAAAGGCAATCGGTATACCTTTCGATTAAGGCCTTCAACGTATATGCAGGCCGCCATGCTGGCGGTCCAGGCGTCAAAAAATCCCGCCAAGCGCTGGGCGACCATTGCGCCCAACTATGCCTACGGTAAAGACGCCGTGGCATCCTTTAAAAAAGTTCTTAAAGCCAAGCGGCCGGATGTCGAATTTGTAGCCGAACAGTGGCCGGCACTTTTTAAGATTAACGCCGGATCCGAAATCCAGGCGCTCGCAGATGCCAAGCCCGAGGCCATTTACAATGTCACCTTTGGCGGCGACCTGGCGAAATTCGTGCGCGAGGGTAAACTGAGAGGGTTCTTTAAGAATGTTTTTGTCGTCAGCCTGTTGACCGGTGAACCCGAATACCTCGATCCGCTGAAAAATGAGGCGCCGGAAGGTTGGCTGGTCACCGGTTATCCCTGGTACGCCATCAAGACACCGGCGCACGACAAGTTTCTTAATGCATATCAAAAGAAGTTCGATGACTACCCGCGCACGGGTTCCATCGTCGGCTACAATGTAATGATGACCGTCTATCATATGCTCAAAAAAGTGAAATCCACGGACACCGAGAAAATGGTGGATGCCATGCAAGGGTTGAGCTTCGACTCCCCTGTCGGCATGGTCAGCTATCGTAAGATTGACCACCAGTCCACCATGGGAGCATACGTCGGCTTTACCGCACTGAAAGAAGGCAAAGGCGTTATGGTCGACTGGGAATATTTGGATGGGAAAGATTTTCTGCCCAGCGACGACGAAGTCAAAAAGCTGCGCGGCGAATGAACAAGCATGCAGCCGAACCAGGGACAAGGTGTTTTGGCAAAGAGAGTAAAGAATCCTGGCCAGCGGACCAGGCTTTGATTTCACCCCAGCTTCCGGCTCGTAGAGCCTGCAGCTCGGAGAGAGGGATGGTGTTTGCCGTTAGACAACCAATGGAATAATGGAATGGTGGAAATATGGAATATTGGCTGTGAAAATCGGATGATGCCCTGGTTATATTTTCTGATCAATCTGATCTATATGAAAACAGATCTCATTCCGCAAACCCAGCATTCCAGCATTCCATTATTCCAGTACCCCAAGGCGTTCGATTACGGCATCCGCCTGGGCGGATTGCCTCTAACCTGGCTCAAAGAATCTTTTTTTCGGTGTTAGCATAAATAGTGTGATCGGGTGTGACCAGCGGTCACGCCCGATTTTTTAGAGTTGGACCTTTTCAAACTTTTTGCAAAAATATTGATTTGGAATTTGGAATTTATTTGAATTGGGTTTTTACCTCGTACAATTTCTCACCGGGCTGGCGGATGCATCGAACCTGTTTTTAGTGGCCGTCGGCTTGACGTTGATTTTCGGTGTTTCCCGCATCGTCAATTTTGCCCACGGTTCCTTCTATATGGTGGGAGCATATGTGGCCTATTATCTTATGGCCTACCTGCCCCGGTCGGGGATATCATTCTGGTTCAGCATCCTGGCGGCTGCAATCGTGGTGGGCCTGATCGGTCTCATCGTCGAAACACTCCTGCTGCGGCGGTTATATCATACGCCCGCACTGTTTCTGCTCATGGCAACCTTTGGCATCGTGCTGATCATCCAGGACCTGTCACGATGGCTGTTCGGAGCGGAAGATTTGCTCGGTCCCATGGCGCCCGGTTTGACGGGCAGTATTAATATCATGGGAACATTGCTGCCCCAGTATGACCTGGCGTTAATTATCATCGCCCTTTTAATTCTGGGCGGCATCTGGCTGCTTTTGAACCGCACGCGCTGGGGAATTTTGATTCGGGCTGCCACCGAAGATCGAGAAATGCTGGCATCCCTGGGAGTTAACCAGATGCGGCTGTTTACGAGTGTTTTTTGCCTGGGAGCATTTCTGACTGGCCTTGGCGGAGCGCTGCAGCTGCCCAAAGGGGGCGCGGATCTGTTAATGGATTTGAACGTCATTGCCGCCGCTTTTGTCGTCGTCGTCGTCGGGGGCATGGGAAGTATAGCCGGCGCCTATTTGGCAGCCGTAATCATCGGCGAACTCAGCTCGTTCGGTGTGCTGGTTTTTCCCGAAAGCACGCTGGTGATGATGTTTTTGATTATGGCCGTTGTTCTGATTATCCGCCCATACGGCCTGTTCGGCAAAGCTGAAGCCGAGGAGCATGAGCCCTCGGGCGAGGAAGTCACCACCTTGAGACCTGCTTCAAAAAAGCTGAAACTACTGGGCTTGGCACTTGTGGGACTGCTTTTGCTGCTGCCGCTTTTCGCAGAGGAATTTCAGATGGTGTTGTTTGCCGAAATTGCCATCCTGGCGCTGGCCAGCATGAGCCTTTATTTCATGATGGGTCCCGGCGGAATGGTATCTTTCGGCCACGCGGCGTTCTTTGGGGGGGGTGCCTATACCGCGGCGCTGCTGGTGCACTACCTTGAAACGCCCATGGAGCTGGCGATCTGCCTGGCGCCGCTAGGAACAGGGCTTTTGGCGATTATAATCGGTTTTTTCTGCGTGCGCCTGTCCGGTGTCTATCTGGCCATGCTCACCCTGGCATTTGCCCAGATATGCTGGTCGATAGTTTTCCAATGGGGTGAGTTCACAGGCGGCGACGACGGTCTGCTCAGTATCTGGCCCTCCGATTGGGCAAGCGATGTTGTCGTTTTTTACTATCTGACTCTGGTTCTCAGTATCGGCGGAATCATTGTTTTGCGATTTTTTATTTTTACACCTTTTGGATACACCATGCGGGCCTGCCGGGATTCCGCATTGAGAGTCGATTCCATCGGGATTAATCTACGTGTGCATCAGTGGCTGACGTTTGCACTGGCCGGTGCATTCGCCGGGCTGGCCGGTGGAATATACGTATTTTCAAAAGGAAGCATATTCCCGGATGAAATGGCCATCCCGCGTTCGTTTGATTTTCTGTTGATGGTTTTTTTGGGGGGCGTCAAGACCCTGTTCGGACCGGTCGCCGGGTCGGCCGCCTTTACCTGGTTGCATGATCAAATTTCGCGAATACAGTTCTGGCAATTAATCCTCGGCAGCATTTTCATCGTTCTGGTTGTATCGTTTCCCCAGGGCATCGCCGGTTTTTTTGACCGTAAATTCGGAAAGTATTTTTCCGAGCAGATAGAGTAGTGCGGAGTTAAGCATCCAATGGAAAACGTACTGCAGGTCCAAAATCTTGCCAAATCTTTTGGCGGCGTGAAAGCGGTGGACAATATCAGTTTCGATCTTGAAAAAAGGCAGCTGCTGGCCATGATCGGGCCGAACGGTGCGGGCAAATCGACATGCTTCAATCTAATAAACGGTCAGTTGCAGCCGGACAGTGGGTCGATTGTCATCATGGGCAGGAAGATGAACGGATTAAAACCCCGCCAGGTCTGGAAGCTCGGTGTTGGCCGGACCTTCCAGATAACCGCCACTTTCTCTTCGATGACGGTTTTAGAAAACGTCCAAGTAGCACTGCTGTCCCACCACAAACAGACCCAATCCATTCTTAAAAAAGTCCAAAAGCTATATGTGGATGAGGCCATGGATCTGCTCAAGGTGGTGGGCATTGCCGACCAGCACGATCGTGCCTGCGGTGTTCTTGCCTATGGCGATTTGAAACGGGTTGAACTGGCCGTGGCTCTGGCCAGCATGCCCCGGTTGCTGTTGATGGACGAACCCACAGCCGGAATGGGGCCTGCTGAACGCTCTCAATTGATGTCCCTCACAAAGGATATCGTCCAAACCCGCGAGATCGGGGTTCTGTTCACCGAACATGACATGGATGTTGTCTTTACCCATGCGGACCGGATTATCGTCCTCAACCGTGGCCAACTGGTCGCCGAAGGCACCCCGGAGCAGGTGCGCGCGAATGCAGAGGTTCAGAAAACTTATCTGGGCATTAAGGAAGCCCGGCGACTCGAACAAATTCACTAAAAAATAGCGGAGCTAATATGTCAGAACCTAACGGTGAGTTCATGCTGAAGGTGGACGTTCTGAATACTTACTACGGCAAGGCGCAGATTCTGTTCGATATGAACCTTGGTGTCCGACGCGGAGAAATCGTCGCGCTGCTCGGTCGCAACGGTGCCGGAAAGACGACCACCTTAAAAAGCATCATGGGTATTGTCCCGCCCAAAAGCGGTAGGGTCACGTACAAAGATCAACCGATTCATCATTTACCGCCTCACAAAACATGCAACCTAGGGCTGGGTTACGTACCCGAAGATCGCCGCATTTTTACCAAATTAACAATTATGGAAAATCTGGAAGTGGGAAAACAGCCGCCGCGAGAGGGATTTGAACCGTGGTCTCCGGAAAAGCTGTTTGAACTTTTCCCCAATCTGGCTGAGCGCAGCGGTCAGGAGGGTGGTACACTCAGCGGTGGCGAGCAGCAGATGTTAACCATCGCCCGAACGCTGATGGGCAATCCTGAAATGATGATTCTGGACGAGCCTTCCGAAGGCCTGGCGCCGGTGATCGTCGAGCAGCTGGCGCTGACCATTCAAAAACTGAAAAACGAAGGCGTCTCGATCCTGCTGGCCGAACAGAATCTGAATTTCGCCCGGTTTATCTGCGATCGGGCGTATATGATCTATCAGGGCAGGATCTGCCATGAAAGTCCCTTGGATAAGCTGTCCGATGCCGAATATGAAAAATATTGCTCCATTTCATAGATTTTTAAACTTTCCACCAATGGTATTTATCCAGGAATGACCCACCTACCCGGGCAAACATGGATTTTATCCATGATGTTTGTTATCAGGGATTGTTCCATCACAGCCTTCCGTATACCGCATCGAATCTTCACACCAGCTGCCGAAATGCCCCCCGCCAATCAGCTGTTATTTCCTCAAATAATTCCCAGGTTGTTGTGTTTGCCATTCGTATCATGAGTTTTGGACTAACGGTTGGATATTGCGGTGGAAATTTGATATAATTAAATTTATTTTTGTATCTGCCGATAATGAAATTACAATAGATTTCACGCACCCGTGTGCTCAAGCTAAGAGATGTAATGGAAAACAAAGATATTCAAATAGATAGCGCCGCCCAGAGTCTGTATGCGGATCTCGGCGGTATCGAGGAGCGCCGTTTAAAGGGCGTTTCATTTGATCAGGCCGATCGTCTGGCACAGGGATTACAGGAAGAACAGCGGCAATACGATGCGCTGCGTTCATGGATGTCCAGACTCGTCTATCAAATCAGTGTTTGCCTGCAGCAACTGGATGTTTCCAAGGGGGGTGCGGAAAAAATTTTATTTGCCGAGCTGGAAAGGATTTTAAGGATTTTTCGCAAGAGTCAACACATCGGCAAATCCGTTCTAATACGCTACCGCGGCGCATCCCAAAATCCCGATGCAATGAAAAAAGGCGATTACGAAATCATCTTCGGTAACATCATGCTTAGCTACGAAGTGGCTCAAACTATGTCCAAACGGCGAGGTGTAGACGTATCGGAACTGACCGACCGGATGGAAAAGTCCTTTGAAGCGCTATGGACCCAAGGCATCACCAATATATTTCTAAAGATTCCCAGGCAAGCCAATGACTTGAAACGTCTGCTGGCTTCCTTGAAGATAATCGTCTGCTTTTACGAAGCGCAGCAAAAAAATACGCCACTGACCTTCGTCAGGGGCGGAAAGCCGGTGAATTACAATCCTGTTAACAATGAGTTCAATATGCCTGACCCCAACCTGACCCTATTGGCGATCTTGAACGGCCTGCCGTCGGAAAAACTGCAGAGCATCGTTCAGAAAATAGACCAATGGATGCAGAAATCGGCCAGCTCCAGAACAAGCCTGCGTTTTGCCAGCGTCTATGATGCTATCTTTAGCTTCAAAAAGTTTCAGAAAAAAATTATTCAGCCACCGATCGAGGTAAATAACATCAAGTGGATGATAATGTACAAGGAAGAAAAGCAGTTGTCGAAAAAGAAAGCCCAGGTGGCCCGGTTGGCCATGGACCAAACTGGGGGATCAACTGTACAGACGAGCCGCGTGCTCCGGGGCGTATACGGAGACGATTATGCAAGAATAGACTCGCAGCAGGTTGCCGAGCGACTGCAAATGACTTCACAGTTGCTGGATAACATCGAGGAAAAAGAAGAAGGCAAGGAGATTGAAACCGAGGTCTTGGACAACGTCGAAAAACGCTTGGGTAAAGTAAGCGATACCGTCTTCGACAACCTGGATATGATCGGCAACGAGATCCAAGATACCTCACCAAAAAAAGAAAGCTTTATTGGTAAGATCAACAATAAGATTGCCGGTATGGTCGGCTTCTACAAGCGGCGTTCGGTGACCAAGAAAAAAATGACTGAAATGGTACACCAGGCCATCGATTTTAACAAACAGGATTTCAAAACACTTGCCAGAGACTTTAATGTGACGGTTGAGGAAGCTAAAAATCTGATCCAGCTCCTTAAACAATGTTTCGACGAAAATGGCAACTTTCGCCGCAGTATCTTCGTTAATATCATTCCCGATCTTGACCTCTACGAAAGGCGCATCTTCGATTTTCTATGGCATAACGTGAAAGAAGCGCTGCACCAGAAAGACCGGCCGGCTTTTTTAGAATGCCTGCAACTGCTGGTCGAACGGTTGAAGCAGCCTAAAAATTCGATGTCGGTGCTGCTGGAGGACATCGCCAAAAATGCCAACGTCGTCCGATTTGCCGACCAAAAGGCGTTCATGCTGTCCAACCGTTTGGTTCGGTCTAAGTCTCAAGAAATTGTGAGCTACCAAATCACACCCGAAGACGTTCTGATGGCGGATAAAAGCTTAATGAGGCAAATTACCAACTATGCGGCGTGGAAGATGGATCGCAACCAGGAGAAGTTTTTTGAAAAAATCCGCACGATCCACCACAGACTTTTGCAAAACCTCGATGGTGAAAACGAAGATACCCGTTTGTTGGGAATCCGGGAACTGCTGGTTTTGGAAAGAGAGGCTTACATTTTCTTCGCTTTGGTAGGAGGCAATACGGGCCGATCCGTATTGCTGAGTGCGCTGAAAGAGTATGGCAATCCAGAATCGGAAATTTACCAGATGATAAGCAGCCAGATGTATCTGGCCGATTTGTTGCAGCTTTTAAAGATTATCGTGCGTGGAATCGGACGCCATATCGATAGCACCGAATCGGATATCCTGGGACCCGTTAGGACCAGACTTGGCTTGTTCTCACAGATGACCAGTACCATTCATGAAAAAGACATCATCCAGCAGATCCAAGTGCACATCGAAGATACCGTTTCTGGAAATGCCTCCTGAGGGTAGAGATATAGTCAATAGTTGTGTATGAAGAAATTAGGCGGCAATCCGTTTTTCTTCGACACCATTGACAAATTTAACTCCTCTAATTACTTCTGCCAGGCGTTGCGGATGGTGAAGTCG